>Ga0222427_100444_pt1 | contig 64470 bp, 57 predicted proteins | sample 2B20Ametagenome_FD_182890 | JGI IMG/M metagenome (GOLD analysis project Ga0222427, IMG submission 182890) | Enriched microbial communities from leaf-cutter ant dump, University of Wisconsin, Madison, United States - 2B20A (version 2) | ecosystem: Environmental > Terrestrial > Nest > Insects nest... | reverse complement strand
ATGTTGGTCTGGAAGGCGATGCCGTCGATGACGCTGATGATGTCGGCGATCTTCTTCGAGGAGGCCTCGATGGCCGACATGGTGGTGACGACCTTGCCGACGATCTCGCCGCCCTGCGAGGCCACGCTGTGCGCGCCCTGCGCCAGCTGGTTGGCCTGCCGCGCATGCTCGGCGTTCTGGCGCACGGTGGAGGTCAGTTCCTCCATCGACGCGGCGGTTTCCTCCAGGTTGGCGGCCTGCTGCTCGGTGCGGCGCGACAGGTCGTTGTTGCCCTGTGCGATTTCCGAGGCGGCCAGGTTGATGCTGGACGCGGCGCTCTGGATGCGGCCGATGATCGAGGTCAGCTGTGCGACGGTACTGTTGGCGTCGTCGCGCATCGTTGCGAACACGCCGTGGAAGTCGCCTTGCATGCGTGCGCTGAGGTCGCCGCGGGCGATGGCCTGCAGCAGGCTGGACACCTGCGCCAGATTGCCATCGGTAGTCTGCATCAGCTGGTTGAGGCCGGCGACCATCGCGTGGAAGTCGTGCTGGAAGCGGTCTTCATCGCCGCGCAGGCTGAAATCGCCGGCGGCCGCGGCACCGGCCAGGCGCTTGATCTCGGCGTTGATCGCCGACAGGCTGGCCTTGGTTTCGTCCATCGCCTGGGTGATCGCCGCCTTCTCGCCGGGCAGGCGGTCCATGTCCACCGACAGGTCGCCGACGGCGTAGTGCTTCATCACCTCGATCAGGCGCTGCTGCACCTGCACGTGCGAGCCGACCAGTGCGTTGGTTTCCTGCACCATGCGGCCGTAGTCGCCGGCGAAACCCGAGGCGTCGATGCGGTAGCCGATGTTGCCCTCGTCGTGCCGGGTGGCCATTTCGTTCTGCGCCTGGATGACCGCACGGATCTGGTCGCGCATGTTCGACTGTGCCCGCAGCAACTGGCCCAGTTCGTCGTTGCGGCGCTGGGGGATGGCGGTGTCCAAGCGGCCTTGGGCGACGTCGCCGGAGACGCGCACGGCATCGGCCAGCGGGCGCAGCACCATCGTGCGCAGCAGCAGCCACAGGCCGGCGCAGAGCGAGGCGGCGGCGAGCAGCCCCACCAGCGCCACCAGCCCGAGCAGCGAGCGCGCCTGCGCGGTCAGCAGGTCGCGCGGCACGTAGATGCCCAGCGCGAAGCGCCGGTTGTTCTCGCCCACGCGCAGTGGCGCGTAGACCTTCACCATGCCGTTGGCGTCGGCGCTGAAGTCGGTATAGAGCTTGTCTTCGGCGGTGGCGGCCAGGATCGCCTTGGTGGTGGCGTCCTCGCGCTTCCTGCCGATCTGGTCGGCATCCGGCGAACCCACCACGGTGCCCATCGGCGACAGCAGTTCGGCATGGCCGGCGCCCATCGGCTTGAGCTGCGACACGCGCTGCTGCAGGCGCGACAGCTCGAAGTCGGAGGTGACCACGCCCAGCACCTCCTCGCCTTCCATGATCGGGATGGCGATGGTGGTCAGCAGCAGGGTCTTGCCGCCGACCTCGTAGGGGTAGGGTTCGATGACGACCGGCTTCTTCAGGGTCTTGGGGGTGACGTACCACGCGCCCAGCTCGGGGTCGTCGTAGTCGCGCAGCGGCTCGCTGACCAGCTCGTCGCCGACCCGCGCCCAGTAGCTCATGAAGCGTCCGGTGGCGTCGTGCGATGGGGCGTTGACGAACTCGGCGTCCTTGCCGTCGAACGCCTCGGGTTCGAACAGCACGCACATGCCGGCGCGCTCGGGGTGCAGCGCCAACTGCTGCTTCAGGGTCTGGTCCACGGTGGCGCGGCTGACCTGCCCGCGCTGGGTGTGCAGGCTTTCGGCCAGCGTCTGCACCGCGTCGTAGGTCTGGCTCATCTCGATGGCCATGCGCTGCGCCTCGAACTGGGCCAGGTTCTCCAGCGTGGCCTGCGAGGAGGCCAGCAGCGCGCGGCTGCTCTTCCAGTAGCTGATGGCGGCGGTGAGGCCGAAGGCGGCCAGCGCGATCAGGGCGATGCCCAGCATCAGGCGGGAAGCGACGCTGCTCTTCTGCTCGCTGGCGGCGGGGCGGCTGGGCAATGTGGACATGGCAGGGCCGATGGCGGTGGTATCTCCAGCGGTATCGGACCGGGTTGGCGATTCTTGAGGATGGTTTCAGCTGTCGCCAAATGGCGGAAATGGTAGGAGCGACGTCAGTCGCGACCGGGCTTTGTCGGCAACACCCCGGTCGCGACTGACGTCGCTCCTACATGAAAACTTCCGGGGGATCAGAATTCCTGCCAGTCGCCTTCGTCGCGCGCGGCTGGCTCGACGGCTGCCGTGGGCTTGGGTGGAGTGGCGGGAGTGGTGGCTACCGGTTTCGTCACGGGCTTCGGGCTGGCCGGCGGTGGTGCGATGCCGATGCGGAACACGGCGACCGCTTTGGTCAGCTGGTTGGCCTGTTCCTCCATCGCACGGGCGGCGGCGGTGGCTTCCTCGACCAGCGCGGCGTTCTGCTGGGTGGTCTCGTCCATCTGGGTGACGGTCTGGTTGACCTGCTCGATGCCGGCGCTCTGCTCCTGCGAAGCGGCAGAGATCTCGGCCATGATGTCGGTCACCCGTTGCACCGAAGTGACGATCTCGCCCATGGTGCTGCCGGCTTGGTGTACCAGCTGCGAGCCATCGGCGACCTTGCCGACCGAATCCTCGATCAGGCCCTTGATCTCCTTGGCCGCGCCGGCACTGCGCTGGGCCAGCGTGCGTACCTCGCTGGCGACCACGGCGAAGCCACGGCCTTGTTCGCCGGCGCGCGCCGCTTCCACCGCCGCGTTCAGGGCGAGGATATTGGTCTGGAAGGCAATGCCGTCGATCACGCTGATGATGTCGGCGATTTTCTTCGACGAGGCTTCGATCGCGGTCATCGTGGTGACGACTTTGCTGACGATCTCGCCGCCCTGCGAGGCTACGCCGTGGGCGCCCTGTGCCAGCTGGTTGGCCTGCCGCGCATGCTCGGCGTTCTGGCGCACCGTGGAGGTCAGTTCCTCCATAGAGGCGGCGGTTTCTTCCAGATTCGCCGCCTGCTGCTCGGTGCGCCGCGACAGGTCGTTGTTGCCCTGTGCGATTTCCGAAGCAGCCAGATTGATGCTGGACGCGGCGTTCTGGATGCGGCCGACGATGCCGGTCAGGTGTTCGATGGTGGCATTGGTGTCGGCCGCAAGTTCGCCGAAGCGGCCCGGCAGCTTGTCGTCGCTGCGCCGCGACAGGTCGCCCTCGGCCACGGCGGACATGGTCCGGCCGATTTCGGAGATGCCGTGGTCGGCGGTGACCATCAGGTTGTTGAGGGCGTCGATCAGTTCGGCATAGACGAACTGGAAGCGGCCGGCGTCGCCGCGCTGGCCGAAATCGCCGGCCACGGCGGCGTCCACCAGCTTCTTGAGTTCGTGGTTGACGCTGAGCAGGCTGGCCTTGACCGCGTCCACCGCGGCGGTGGCCTGCGCCTTCTGCCCGGGGAAGCGGGCCACGTCGCGCGACAGGTCGCCGCGGCCGTAGGCGGCCACCACGTCCAGGATCTGCGCGGTGTCCTCCAGGTGGGCGCCGACCAGCGTGTTGATGCCCTCGGCCATGTTGCCGTAGGCACCGGGGAAGCGCTCGGCGTCGATGCGGTGGTCGATGTTGCCAGCCGCGTGTTCGCTGGCCATGCGCGTCTGCGCGGCAGCGAATTCACCGAGGGTGGCGACCATGCCGCGCATGGCGCGGGCCAGGGTGCCGATCTCGCTGGCGTCGTCGTGGCTGATCCTGCGTTCGAGGTCGCCGCGCGCCACCGCGTTGGCCAGGTCCACCACGTCGTGCAGCGGGCGCACGATCGAGCGGCTGGTGCCGACGGCCGCCGTCGCGGCCAGCAGCAGGGCGACGATGGCCAGTACGGAAATCGCCAGCAGGCTGAAGCGGTAGCTCTGCTCCTGCGCGTCCACCGACTGGTCGAGCAGCCGGATGTTGTGCTCCACCAGCTCGGTCAGTTTGTCGGCGGTGGCCTGGCGCAGGTCGGCGGCGGCCTTGGCCGGTTCCATGTCGCCGACTTCGAGGGCGGCGACCAAGGCCTTGCTGTTGTCGAAGTAGCGGTCGGCGCGCGCCATGACCTCGCCGTACAGGGCGCGGTCGCGGGGATCGCTGATCTTGCGTTCGTAGGCCTTGGCCAAGGTGAAGAATTCCTGGCTGCCCTGTTCCAGCTCGGCGGCGTATTCGGCGCGCTTGGCGTCGTCGTCGACGCTGGCGACCAGGCCGCGCTCGCTGACCCGGTATTCGGCCAGCATGGTGGACAACCGGCCCAGGTCGCGGATCGCCGGCACCGAGTCGGTGGTGACCTTGCGCACCATCTTCTGGGTGTTGCCCATGCGCTGGGCGGCGAATCCGCCGGTGATCAGGATCAGCAGGGCCAGCGCGGAGAAGCCGATGGCAAGGCGCTTGCCGATGGAAAGATTCTGGAACATGGGAACTCCGGGCAACGATTGGATCGCGGCTGGGACGGGCGCTGCGCGGAAAGAAGAACACAGCGGTGACGGTTGCCCGGCGCGGACGGCGCGAGCCGAGCGCCGGGCTTTTGACAACTAGCGGCGTTGCCTTGGAAACCTTGAGCCCCGGACAGGTCCGGTGTCGTGCGGGTGCTTCAGAAGTACAGTTGCGCCCGCAACTGCAGGACTTCCGGCTGCACATGGCTGCCGCCGCGGCGGGCGTCGGTGCGGATGTAGTTGGCCTGGAACTTCAGGTGGCTGCCGAGGTACCAGTTGGCGCCCAGCGTCCAGTTCGACTCGCGGCCGCCGTCGATGCCGGCGTCGTTCAGGTCGATGTGGCTGTAGCGCGCCAGCAGTTCCACCGCACCGTATTTGCCGGTGGCCTTGGGGTTGGCGACGTTGCCGCCGCCGTAGCTGCGCGACTGGCCGGTGAGCAGCCAGCTGCCGAGCAGGTACCAGCCATCGCCGCGATAGTCGGGCAGGGCGTGGCGGTGGGTGGTCTGGCGCAGGTATTCGCCCTGCAGCGACCACGGGCCTTCGATCCACAATGCTTCCAGACCGTGGCGGTCGATGCGGCCGATGTCGCGCAGAGTGCCCGAATCGACCAGCCGGGTGTCGGTCAGCGAGGCCTCGGGCTTGGCCCGCCAGCGCACGTTGGGTGCGATTTCCACGCCCAATCCATTGGTTTCGGCATCGGGGTGTTCGCGGGTGGCGGAGACGCCCAGGTGCAGCACGCGGGTGCTTTCCTTCCACGGGGTCCATGCCAGCCGCGCGGCCTGGCTATCGCCACGGTTGTTGCCCTGCAGGTCGTGGCCGTAGGCGCCGGCGTTGAGCAGCCAGCGCGGCCGCTCCAGCGCCCAGTCCACGCCGATGCGGCGGCCTTCGTAGAACGCCTGCGTGGGCAGGCTGTTTTCCATGAAGGCACCGTTGCGGGTGGCGGTGTTGCCCTCGAAGCCCAGCGGCAGCTTCATCTGGCCGATGCGCCACTTGCCGATGTCATGGCCGGTCAGGCCCTTGCCATCCAGCCGCAGTGCCACGTCCATCCAGGTGTCGGACTGGAAATCGTAGGCGGCGGTGAAGTCGTACAGGCCCTTGCGCTTGAGCGCGACGCCGAATTCCTTGCGGCGCCAGTCCTGGTCGTTTTCCAGCGCGCTGCCGTCGGCGTCGAAGCGGTTGACGTCCCAGGCGAAGTTGCCGGCGAGTGCGGCCTCGGTGCCGTTTGCGAAGGTCAGCTTTGGCGGCCATGCGCTGGCCTTGGTGTCGGCCAGCGCCGGGGTAATGAAGGTCAGAAGGATGAGAGGCGCAAGACGTTTCATGTGGATATGCCTGTCAAGAGGTGATGGACATTGCGCCGTCTAGAGCCCCTCTCCCTCCGGGACGAGAAGGCACAGCTTGCGCGCCACTGGCGCGCGTGTCTTGGAGTGCCCACGCCGCTGGCGTGGGCCGGGGCGCGAAGCGGGGGGTGGGGAGAGGGTTCGGGGCGAAGCCCTCGCAATGCCCTACTGCACGAGGCTTCGCCCATACCCTCATCCGCCCCCTTCGGGGCACCTCGCTCCGCGCCCCGGCCCGGCGCAGCGCGCCGGGTGTTCAGGCGTGTGCGAGCCAATGGCTCGCAAGCAACACGCCTTCACCCCAAGGGGAGAAGGAAAACCTCAAGCCGCCTGCGGCACGCGCAGCGAGCGCACCAGCCCGCCGACGTCGACGATCAGCGCGACGCGGCCGTCGCCGAGGATGGTCGCGCCGGACACGCCGCCGATGCGGCGGTAGTTGTTCTCGATGTTCTTGACCACCACCTGCTGCTGGCCGAGCAGTTCGTCCACTTCCAGCGCGATCTTCTGGCCGTCGCCCTCGACCACCACGACGAGCGGGTCGGCGTGGCTGTCAGTGCGGTAGCCGTAGTAGCTGCCCAGCGACAGGATCGGCAGGTACTCGCCGCGCACGCGCAGCACGCGGCCTTCGCCGGCCATCGTGCGGATGTCCTCGGCCTTGGGCTGCAGCGCTTCGAGCACGTAGGCCAGCGGCAGGATCAGGGTTTCGCCGGCCACCGACACGGTCATGCCGTCGAGGATGGCCAGGGTCAGCGGCAGCCGGATCAGCACGCGGGTGCCGGCGCCGGGGTGGCTTTCCAGTTGTACTTCGCCGCCGAGGGCCTGGATGTTGCGGCGGACCACGTCCATGCCGACGCCGCGGCCGGACAGGTCGGTGACCGCATCGGCGGTGGAGAAGCCGGGCTGGAAGATCAGGTCCCAGACCTGCGCGTCGCTCGGGTTGTCCGGTACCGCCAGGCCGCGCTCGTGCGCCTTGGCCAGGATCTTGTCGCGGTTCAGGCCGCGGCCGTCGTCGCTGACCTCGATGACGATGTGCCCGCCCTGGTGCGAGGCGGCCAGGGTGATCGTGCCGGTCTCGTCCTTGCCGGCCTGCTTGCGCACGTCGGGCATTTCCAGGCCGTGGTCGATGGAGTTGCGTACCAGGTGCACCAGCGGGTCGGCGATCTTCTCGATCAGGCCCTTGTCCAGTTCGGTGCCTTCGCCAATCGTGCGCAGCCGCACCTGCTTGCCCAGCCGCGAGGAGAGGTCGCGGACCAGCCGCGGGAAGCGGCGGAACACGGCGTCCACCGGCAGCATGCGCACGCCGATGACGGCTTCCTGCAGGTCGCGGGTATTGCGTTCGAGCAGGTCCAGGCCAGCCAGCAGGCGCTCGGCGTGGCTGGGGTCGAGGCCGCCGGAAACCTGCTTGAGCATGGCCTGGGTGATGACCAGTTCGCCGACCAGGTTGATCAGCGCATCGACCTTGTCGACGCTGACGCGGATCGAGCTTTCGGCCTCGTGGGCGGCGTTGGCCGGGGCATTGCCGGCCGCTGCCGGGCGCGATGCCGCAGCCGCTTCCACGGCCGCTTCCTGCACCGGTGCGGGCGCGCTGGTGGCCAGGCTGGGCGGTGCGAGGATCGGCTGGATGTCCAGCTCGCAGTCGTCGACTACCCAGGCGAAGGTGTCCTCGATCTTGCTGCGCGGGATGCGCCCGGTCAGGCCCAGGTCCCACGCGATGTAGGCTTCCAGCGGGTCCATCTGCTCGAAGCCGGGCAGGCGCTCCATGCGCGCGTCGACCTGCAGCGGGCCCAGGGTTTCCAACTCGCGGATGATGCGCAGCGGGTCGTTGCCACTCATGAACAGCGACGGTGCCGGCACGAAGCCGATCTGCCAGCCTTCCGGTTCGGCGGTTTCTTCCTGTTTGGCTGCGGCCGGCGCGACGGCGGTGCCGGACAGCACCGCCTCCAGGCGCGCCTTGACCGCCGCGACGGCGGCGGGGTCGGCGGGCTGGCCGTGCTCGGCTTCGCGCAGCAGCGCGCGCAGCACGTCCACCGAGGCCAGCATCGCGTCCACCGCGGCCGCTTCCAGCGGGCGCTTGCCGGCGCGCAGTTCGTCCAGCAGGGTTTCCAGCACGTGGGTGACGCCGGCGATGGTGTCGAAGCCGAAGGTGCCGGCGCCGCCCTTGATCGAGTGCGCGGCGCGGAACACCGAATTGATGACTTCCGGGTCCTGCTGCCCGCCTTCCATCTCCAGCAGGCCGGCTTCCATCGCATCCAGCCCTTCGCGGCTTTCCTCGAAGAAGGTTGCGTGGAAACGTTGCAGGTCCATGCTCATTGGCGCGGGTTCCGGGTCAGGGGGGGGAGGCGTGGCGGGGGGATCAGCCCAGGACTTTCTGGACGGTGGCGACCAGTTGTTCCGGGTTGAACGGCTTGACCAGCCAGCCGGTGGCGCCGGCGGCCTTGCCCTCGGATTTCTTGTCGGCGGCCGACTCGGTGGTCAGCATCAGCATCGGGGTGAACTTGTAGTCCGGCAGCTGGCGCAGCTCGCGGATCAGCGAGATGCCGTCCATGTTCGGCATGTTCACGTCGGTGACCACGGCATTGAACTTCGCACCCTTGGCACGGCCCAAGGCAACGGCGCCGTCTTCGGCTTCCTCCACGGAATAGCCGGCCGAGGTGAGGGCGAAAGAGACCATCTGGCGCATCGACGCCGAATCGTCCACCACCAGGATACGTGCGCTCATACAGCGTTCTCCACAGATTTCGTTGTGTCAGGGGTTGCTTCCAGACCGAGGGTCTGGAGGACGCCGAGCAGGCGCGCGGCGTCGCGGAGGGTTGGGGTCGCGTTGTCGAAGACGGTGCCGTGGCCGGCCTGGCGGCGGGCCAGCACGAAGGCGCACAGCACCTGGATGGCGGCGGTATGCACGCGCCCGACCTGGCCGGCATCCACGCGCAGTTCCCCGGCCTGCGCCAGGTGCGCGGACAGGTGTTGCTTCAACTCGCTGGTGGACTCGATGCCGAGGTCCTGGGCCAGTGCCACAGTGCTCATCGTTGCTCCGGACAAACGGTACTGGACCAGATAGCGGCAAGCCGGTGGGGTTCTTTAGCGGCGTGAAGGCCGGGATGCGATTCCGTGAACGGGTGCGCGGAATGGGGGGCGGAGCCCCTCTCCCATTGGGAGAGGGGTTGGGGTGAGGGTACGGGGGCGAAGCCCTCGCAATGTTTGTCTGCACGAGGTTTCGCCCGCACCCTCATCCGCCCCTTGCGCGCCGCTCCTGCGGCACGCCCTTCGGGCCGGCTTCGCCGTCCGCTTCGGCATTCTGCCTCGCGAGCGGGGCACCTGCATTCGGCGCATCCCTGTGCCTCGCCCTTCGGGCGGCTTCGCCGTGCAGCTTGGCAATCCTGCCAAGCTGTCTCCCGGAGGAGAAGGGGGAGCGCGGCCCTTCAGCGCTCGCAGGTCAGCAATTGGCCGGCGTCGAGCAGGATCATCGGCCGCTGGCCGAGGCGGGCGACGCCGCGGAACAGGGTGTTGGAGATGCGGCAGATGCGCACGGTGTCCGGCGGCTCGATCTGCGATTCGGTCAGGTTGGTCACGTCCTCGACCGCCGAGACGCGCAGGCCGAGCACCTCGCCATTCTCCTCCAGCACCACGATGCGGGTCTGGCTGTCCTCGACGATCGGGGTCAGGTCCAGGTGCAGGCCGAGGTCGATGACCGGCACCACCTGGCCGCGCAGGTTCATGATGCCGAGCATCGAGGGGCCGGTGCCGCGCAGGCCCAGCAGCGGTACCGGCAACACCACCTCCTGCACTTTGAGCAGTTCCAGCGCGTAGGCCTGTGCGCCGCAGCGCAGCCGCAGCCAGCGCGAGGTGCGCTCGTTGGCGCGGCGGTGGCGCGGCTGCTCGGGCTCGCGGGCCTGCGCCTGCAGGGTGGCCCAGACGTTGTTGCCGACCACGGCGGGAGCCGTGACCTCTGACGTCGGGGCGGGCGCAGCAGGGACGACGGGTGCAGGACGCGGCGCCGGTGCGGCCTTGGCGACGGCGGGAGCCGGGGAGGGAGCGGCGGGCATGGGCGATTCCATGACGGGGGCAGGCACGGCGGGGGCCGTGATGATGTCCGCGGGTTCCGCCGGTGCCGGCGCGGGCGGCGCAGCGAGGGCCACGACGGTCGGCGCGGCCTGCCGTGGTTCGTCGGCCTCGGTCTTGGCTTCGACCACGGTTTCCCCGGTCATGGCCTCGGCCACGGGGGCGGGCGCCACCACGGCGACCACGCCGGGTCTGGGGGCGGGGGCAGCCGGGGCAATGTCCAGCAGCAGTTCGCCGAGATAGTCGTCAAGCACGTTGGTCGCGTTCATGCCGCTTTCTCCAGTTGCGCGGCGTCCTCGGCGCGCAGCCAGTCCAGCGCGTGGCGGTAGGCGGCCAGGCCGCGGCCTGGGTAGCCGTCGTCCTGGACCGGTGCGGTCAGGGTGGCCGGGCTGCTGATGCGGGTGTCCACCGGGATGGCGTCTTCCCAGACGCGGGCGCCGTAGCGGTCCTGCATCTGCTTCAGGGTCTCGTTGCCGGTGCGGGTGCGGCGGTCGAACAGGGTCGGCAGGATCGAGATCGGCAGCGGCCGCTGCCGCGAGCGCTCGACCATTTCACCTGTGCGGACCATGCCTTCCAGCCCGTGCAGTGCCAGCGGTTCGGCTTGGGTGGGGATGATCAGGCGGTCGGCGGCGGCCAGCGCGTTGATCATCAGCAGGCCCAGGGTGGGGGCGCAGTCGAGCAGGATGTGGTCGTGGCGTTCGCCGTGGCGGGCCAGCGCCTGCTGCAGGGCCAGGCCGAGGCCGGGCTGGCTGGCGCTGCGCCGTTCCAGCGTGGCCAGCGCGGCCTGCGCGCACAGGTAGTCCAGCCCGGGGATGTCGCTGGGGCGGGCCAGCGCGGCGATTTCCTGCGGCGGGGTGGCAAACAGTTCCAGCACGCCGTTCGGCGGCGGGTCCAGCGGCACGCCGAAGGAGCGGGTCAGCGAGGCGTGCGGGTCGAGGTCGACCAGCAGCACGCGCTGGCCGAGCGCGGCCAGGCCGCGGCCCAGGGCCAGCGTGGAGGTGGTTTTGCCTACGCCACCTTTCTGGTTGGCAATGGCCCAGATACGCATCAGTGCACTCCTCTTGTTGCTGCCGGCTGGCCCGCCTCGGGGGCGGGCGCCGGGGTGGCGCTGTCGGTCGCCGCTGCGGCCTGTTCGGCGGCGGTGGCGACCACGTCGTCGGCCAGCGCGTCGGCGCTGGCGGCCGAGTCGGCCAGGATGATGACCATCACCCGTCGGTTGCGGTTGCGGCCTTCGGGCAGGTCGTTGCTTTCGCGCGGGCGGAATTCGCCGTAGCCCATCATCGCCAGCCGTTGCGGCTGCACGCCGTGGTCGGCGAACAGGTGCACCACGCTTGCCGCGCGGGTGGCCGAAAGCTCCCAGTTGGACGGGTATTGCGCGGTGGCAATCGGCACGTTGTCGGTATGGCCTTCCACGCGCACGCCATTGGGCACGTCCCGCAGCACGTCGGCCAGCGTGCCAAGGGTCTGGCGGGCGCTGGCTTCCAGCGTCGCCGAGCCGGTCGGGAACAGGATGTCGCTGTTGATCTCCACCTCGATCCACAGCTCGGTGCGGCGCACGTTGATCACGCCCTTGTCCACCAGCGGCGCCAGCGACAGGTTCAGCCGCTCGGCGATGCGGCTGAGCTGGCGTTCGGCGCGCTGCAGGTGCTCGCGGTCGCGCAGCGACACCGGCTGGGTCATCTGCGAGGCCATCGACGGCAACCGGGTGGGGTCGGACATCGCCCCGCCGGTCATGCTCGGCGCGCGGATCACCGACGGGCTGTCGTGGCCGCCGCCCTGCACCTGCTGGTTGCCTACCTGTACCTGGGTGATGGTGCGCGGGGCGCCACCGAAGGCGGTGGTCAGGGCGTCGGCCATGACCCGGTACTTGCCCTCGTTGAGCGAGGAAATGGCGTACATGACCACGAAGAACGCCAGCAGCAGCGTCATCAGGTCGGCATAGGGGATGGCCCATGCCTCGTGGTTGACGTGCTCTTCGTGGGCGGTGCGGCGGGCCATGATCCGAACCTCAGCCCAGGAAGCCGGCCAGGCTGGTTTCGATGTTGCGCGGGTTCTCGCCCTGGGCGATCGCGATCAGGCCCTCGATGATCATCTCGCGGTCGCGGCTGTTGTGCGCGATCACGCTCTTGAGCTTGGCGCAGACCGGCAGGAACAGCAGGTTGGCCGAGGCAATGCCGTAGATGGTGGCGGTGAACGCGGCGGCGATGCCGTGGCCGAGCTTGCTCGGGTCGGCCAGGTTCTTCATCACTGCCATCAGGCCCAGCACCGCGCCGATGATGCCCAGCGTCGGCGCGTAGATGCCCATGCCCTCGAACACCTTGGCCGCGGCCAGGTCGCGGTGCTCCTGGCCGCTGAGCTCGATCTCCAGCATGCGTCGGATGGCATCCGGCTCGACGCCATCGACCACCAGCTGCAAGCCCTTGCGCACGAACGGGTCGTCCTGCTGCTCCACCTGCGGCTCCAGCCCCAGCAGGCCCTGGCGGCGGGCGATGTTGCTCCATTCCACGATCTGCCGGATCAGCAGCTGGCGGTCGCTGGCCGGCGGCCGCACCACCCAGCGCACGATGCGGAAGGCATGGCGGAAGATCGCCGGCGAGGTGTGCAGCAGGATCGCGGCGATGGTGCCGAGGATGACGATGACGAACGCGGCGGGCGACCACAGCGAGGACAGGCCCGCGCCCTTGAGGATGCTGCCGCCGACCAGCGAGGCCAGGGCAAGGAAAAGTCCGATGATGCTGAGTCTGTCCATTGATGGTGTATCGGCTTTTGCGGGGCGTACTTGAACGACGTGTGTCTCAAAAGGTGTTTGCAAAACAGCAGGTCAGGCGATGTTTCATTGGCAGAAAGTGCGAAAAACGCAAGGGGCCGCCAGAAGCAACTGCGGTGTGGCCTGCCGATGGCAAAACCGTTGCCGGTGGTTTTGCAGGGATGGGGCTTGCCCCGCATTGGTTTTTCGTAGGTATGGGGCTTGCCCCATACGTGGTTTTGCCGGGACAGCCCATGCGGGGCAAGCCCCGCATCTACGCCGGGCGGGGTGCGGGCAAACTTTCAGTCCTGGCTGCGCAGGCCGTCCACGTCGAGGATCAGGGCCATGCGACCGTCGCCGATCAGGGTGGCGCCGGCATAGCCGTTGAGCCCGCGCAGGGCCTTGGGCAGCGGCTTGATCACCACTTCCTCGCGACCGCGCACCTGGTCCACGACCAGGCCGAAGCGGGCCTCGCCCATCTGCAGCACGACGATGGTCAGCAGGCTGGCCTGCATCGGCTCCACGTCCAGCCACTGGCGCAGGTCCACCAGCGGCAGGGTGTGCGACTTGCGGTCGAGCACGGCGCGGCCGTCGAACCAACCCAGCGACGAGGGCGGGGCATGCAGCACTTCCATCACCCGCGCCAGCGGCAGTGCGTAGATGTCCTCGCCGGCCTGCACCAGCAGGGTCGGCAGGATCGCCAGGGTCAGCGGCACGCGGATCAGGAAGCGGCTGCCGCGGCCGAGCTCGGACTGGATCTGGATCTGCCCGCTCAGTTCGCGGATGCGCGACTGCACCACGTCCATGCCGACGCCGCGGCCGGAGATGTCGGTGACCTCCTGCTTGGTCGAGAAACCGGGCAGGAACACCAGGTGCAGGCATTCCTCGCTGCTCAGGCGGGCGGCGGCCTCGGGGTCGAGCAGGCCCTTTTCGCGGGCCTTGGCGCGCAGCCGTTCGGGGTCGATGCCGGCGCCGTCGTCCTGTACCTCGATGCTGACGTAGTCGCCTTCCTGGTGCGCGGACAGGCGAACGTGGCCGCTGCGCGGCTTGCCCTGTGCCTCGCGCAGGTCGGGCATCTCGATGCCGTGGTCGATGGCGTTGCGCACCAGGTGCACCAGCGGGTCGGCCAGTGCCTCGACCAGGTTGCGGTCGAGCTCGGTCTCGGCGCCGATCAGCTCCAGGTCCACTTCCTTCTTCAGGTTGCGGGCGACGTCGCGGGCGACCTTGGGGAAGCGCGAGAACACCTTGCCGACCGGCTGCATGCGGGTACGCATCACCGCCGACTGCAGGCGCGCGGTGGCGATGTCCAGCACCGACACGGCGCGGTCCAGTTCCTCGTCCTTCAGGCGCATGCGCAGGGTCTTGAGCCGGTTGCGCGACAGCACCAGCTCGCCGATCAGGTTGACGATGGCGTCCAGCCGTTTGGTGTCCACGCGCACGGTGTGCTCGGGCTCGACGGCTGGCTTGCCCGGGGCGGCGGGCTTGGGCGTGGCCGCCGCACGCGGCGCCGGTGCCGGCGCGACGGCGGTGGCTGCAACCGGCTTGGCGCCGGGGGCGGCACCGCCGTGCAGTTCGTCGAGCAGGGCTTCGAATTCGTCTTCGGTGATCAGGTCGTCGCCGGCCTTGGCCTTGGCGGCGGGTGCGGCGGCAGCGACCGGCTTGGCACCGGGTGCGGCACCGCCGTGCAGTTCGTCGAGCAGGGCCTCGAATTCATCCTCGCTGATCAGGTCGTCGTCGCCCTTGGCGGCCTTTGCCGCGGCGGCAGGTTTGGCGCCGGGTGCGGCGCCGCCGTGCAACTGGTCGAGCAGGGCCTCGAATTCGTCTTCGTCGATCAGGTCGCCGTCGGCCGCGGTGGCGGCCACCGGGGCGGCAGCCACCGGGACCGCATCGACGTCGAACAGGGCGATCAGCGCCGGCGGCGCGTGCTCCGGCTCGGTGCCGGCGGAAACGGCATCGAGCATGGCCTGCAGCCAGTCCAGCGACTGCTGCGCTGCATCGAAGTGGTGCGCCTGCAATACCGCCTTGCCCGAGCGCGCCATGCCCAGGGTTTCCTCGGCGGCGTGGCACAACTCGACCATCGCGTTGATCCCGAGGAAGCCGGCGCCGCCCTTGAGCGTATGGAAGCCACGGAACACCGCGTTGAGCTGGTCGCCATCCTGCGGCGACTGCTCCAGCGTCACCAGCTGTTCGCCGAGGCGATCCAGGATTTCCTGGGCCTCGAGGATGAAGTCGGCGGCGATGTCCTCGTCGAAGGCGCTCATGGCGTCACAGCCCCAGGTCGGAGAGCAGGTCGTCGGCGTCGTTCTGGGAAACGGCGTGGCGGTCCAGCCCGGTGACGGCGGGACCGGCGAGGCCGTCGCGGCTGTCGTTTTCCGGCGGCGGCAGGCCGAGCGCGCCGAAGCCTTCGTGCACGCGGCGGACGATGCCGACCACGCGGCGGATGATCTGCCCGGTCAGGTCCTGGTAGCTCTGGGTCAGGGCGATCTCGGTCAGGTTGTGGCGGATGCGGTCCAGCACCTGCTGCTGCTCCTCGGCCGGCAGCGCGCCTTCGTGCAGGTGCGCGGTCAGGGTGCGGCATTCCTCGGCCAGGTCGAGGGTGCGGTGGGTGGCCTTTTCGGTCATCTCCACCACGTGGTCCAGGCGCGCGCAGGCATCGGTCAGCTCGCCGGCCTCGGACGGCAGCGTCGGCAGTTCGCCCAGCGCCTTGCCCAGCTCGCGCGCCAGCCGGCCCAGCCCGGCCACCATCGGTTTCTCGCGCGCCGCGGCAAGGGCGTCAATTTCCCGGCGCCAGCCGGTTTCGTCGCCGCTTTCCAGTGCCGTCAGCGCGTCCTGCAGGCGTTGCGCCAGCAGGGCCCTTTCGTTTGCGGTGCCCGCGGAGGCGTTCATCAGGCGCTGGCCCCCAGCCGCTCGAAGATCTTGCCCAGCTTTTCCTGCAGGGTCTGCGCGGTGAACGGCTTGATGATGTAGCCGTTCACGCCGTTCTGCGCGGCCTCGATGATCTGCTCGCGCTTGGCCTCGGCAGTGACCATCAGCACCGGCAGGGTCTTGAGCCGGGCGTCGGCGCGGATCGCCTTGAGCAGCTCGATGCCGGTCATCACCGGCATGTTCCAGTCGGTGACCACGAAGTCGAACGGCTGGCTGTTGAGCAGCGCCAGCGCGGCGTGACCGTCCTCGGCTTCGGCGGTGTTGGTGAAGCCCAGGTCGCCCAGCAGGTTCTTGACGATGCGCCGCATGGTCGAGAAATCGTCGACGATCAGGATCCGCATGTTCTTGTTCAAAAGGTGTTCCTCTTCATGGTTCGTCGAGGCCGGCGTCCGCCGCCTCGAAAATCTTCAGCCGGCCGCGCAGGCGCAGCATGGCCTGGCCGTGGATCTGGCAGACGCGCGACTCGCTCACGCCGAGCACCGCGCCGATCTCCTTCAGGTTCAGTTCCTGCTCGTAGTACAGCGACAGCACCAGCTGCTCGCGTTCGGGCAGCACCGCGATGGCCTTGCCCAGCTCCTCGCCGAACTGGCTGCGTTCGAGCATCTGCTGTGGGGTCGGGCCACCGCTGGTCGGGGTATCCAGTTCGCCCTGGTCCTCGATGCGCGATTCCAGGCTCAGCACCTGGCCGCGCGCGGCGTCCTCGACCAGCCGCAGGTAGTCCGGCAGCGGCAGCTCCATCGCCTCGGCCACTTCGCTGGCGCTGGCGGCGCGGCCGGTTTCCTGCTCCAGCCGGCGGATGGTGGCGGCGGCGTCGCGGGCGCGGCGGTGCACCGAGCGCGGCACCCAGTCGCCGCGGCGGATCTCGTCGATCATCGAGCCACGGATGCGGATCGAGGCGTAGGTTTCGAAAGAGGCGCCCTGTTCGGCGTCGTAGCTGCGCGAGGCTTCGATCAGGCCCATCATGCCGGCCTGGATCAGGTCGTCGATCTCGACGCTGGCCGGCAGCCGCGCGGCCAGGTGGTGGGCGATGCGCCGTACCAAGTCCGAGTGGCGGACGATGACGTCGTTGGCGCTGGCGCGCTGCACTTCGCGGTAGTGGGCGGCGGCCGCGGGTTTCATGTGGCCACCCCGCGCTGCTGCAGGATGCGCTCGAGGAAGAACTCGACGCCGCCGCGCGGCTCGGTGGGTGCCTGCCAGCGCGCGGTGCGGCGGGCGATCTCCTGGATGGCCTGCGCCGCCGGCGAGGACGGGTACAGCTTGACCACCGGCTGCTGGCGCTGCACCGATAGCCGCAGCCAGTCGTCCTGCGGCACGCAGCCCAGGTAGTTCAGCGAGACGTCCGCCAGGAATTTGTCGCAGACCCGCACCAGCTTCTCGTACAGCACGCGGCCCTCGTTGGGGTCGCGCACCATGTTCGCCACCACCTGCATGCGGTCCACGCCGCGCTCGCGCGAGAGCACCTTGATCAGCGCGTAGGCGTCGGTGATCGAGGCCGGTTCGTCGCAGACCACCACCACGGTGTCCTGCGCGGCCTGGCAGAAGGTCAGCACGCTGTCGGTGATGCCGGCGGCGGTGTCGATGATCATCACGTCGAGGTCGCGTTCCAGCTCGGAGAACACGTTGACCAGGCCGACGTGCTCGGCCGGCTGCAGCTCGGCCATGTGCCGGCGGCCGGACGCGGCCGGCACCACCAGCACACCGCCGGGGCCTTCGATGATGACTTCCTCCAGCGTGCAGCGGCCGGCGACCAGGTCGGCCAGGGTGTTCTTCGGCTGCAGGCCGAGGATCACGTCGATGTTGGCCAGGCCCAGGTCGGCGTCCAGCAGCAGGGTGCGCTTGCCCATGTCGGCCAGCGCCACGGCCAGGTTGGCCGAGACGTTGGTCTTGCCCACGCCGCCCTTGCCGCCGGTCACCGCAATGGTGCGCACCGGCCCGGCCGGCTGCAGGCGGGTGGCCGACAGCGGGAAGGCGTTGGTCAGTTTGGCGTATTCACGCGACGGCATCGGTCAACTCCGGAGTACTGCATGGCATATCGGCCGCTCGGCGCAAATCTTCAAGGCGAAGTACCAGATTGGCCGCCGAGGCCCGATGCAGATCTTCCGGCACATCCTGCCCATCCGTCACCCATGTGATCGGCAAATGGTGATCCACTGCCACCGAAAGCGCCGAACCCAGCCGTCCGGTCTCGTCCAGCTTGGTCAGCACCAGCCCCTGCGGGTTGGCCGCGCCGAAGCGGCGCACCACCTCGTCCATGTCCTGGAAGGCGGTGTTGGCCGGCAATACCAGCAGGGTACGGATTTGCCCGGCCGCGCGCAGCCACTGCAGCTGGGCGGTGAGGGCGCGGTCGCGCTGGCCGAGGCCGGCGGTGTCGATCAGCACCAGCTTGTAGTCGGCCAGCCGTTCCAGCAACTGGTTCAGGTTGGTGCCGCTGTGGGCCTCGTGCACGGCGATGCCGAGCTGGCGGCCGAAGCCGTACAGCTGCTCGCGGGCGCCGATGCGCTGGGTGTCGGTGGTGACCAGGGCCACATCGCGCGGCGCATGGGTCTCGGCGAAGCGCGAGGCCAGCTTGGCGATGGTGGTGGTCTTGCCGGCACCGGTCGGGCCAACCAGGGCGATCACGCCGCCGGTTTCGATCGGGTCGATCGGGGTGATCGGCAACTGCTTCGAGATCAGCCCCAGCATCAGGCCGCGCGCGCGCGCCGGGTCGGTGTCGGCCGGGATCTGCATGACCACGTCGCGGGCCAGGCCGGCGTCGAAGCCGTATTCGTCCATCAGGTCCAGGGCGCTGGCGCGCACCGGGTTGCCGCGCAGGCGCTCGTCGTTGAGGCGGTGCATCTCGCGCTCGATCAGCTGGCGCATGCCGGTCATTTCCTGGCGCAGCTGGGTCAGCTGCTCGTCGTCGCGCGGGGCGCTGGCGACCACGCTCAGCGCCGGGGTGGCCGGTTCCGACATCTGCACCGGCGCCACTTCCGGTTGGACCGGCGCGGCGGCCTGCGGGGCCGGCGCGGGCTCTTCCAGCGGTGGGTCGATGACGAAGCGGGCGCGGTTGACCGGCGCAGGCGCCGATGCCGCCGCGATGGTTTCCCGCGGCGGCAGGGCCGTGGCGGCCTCGGCGTTGCCGAGGAAATTGGCGAACACCTGTTCCGGCACCGCCGCGACCGGGGCCTTGGGCTGCGGCCGCGGCTGGGCCGGGAAGCGGCTGCCCGGGGCCAGCTCCAGACTGCTGTCGATGGAGCGGCCGGTGGCGCCCACCGCCGAGCGCGCCAGTTCGGCCACCGCCGAGGTGGTGGCAGCCACCGGTTCGGTGCCGGTCTCCGGTGCCTTGCGGCGGGTGACGGCGGCCATGATGGCCTCGGCGGCGCTGCGTGGCCTGGGGGCGGCGGCCGGGGCCGGGCGTGCGGCTTCCAGTGCGCGCTGCACCGCGGATTCGTCGTAATGGGCGGCCGCCACGATCTCGACGCCTTCCTCGATGCGCCGGTTGGAGAGGATCACGGCATCGGGGCCATGTTCCTTGCGCACCAGGTTCATGGCGGTACGCATGTCGGCGGCGACGAAACGTTTGATCTTCATGCTGGCGGCTCGGGAATCGGAATGGGGATGCAGGGAGGGAGCAGTGGCGGTGGTGGTGTCGTGCATGGCGGTGCGTGCTCCTTACGTGCTTCGTGGCAGTGGCGGTTTTCCGTCGCCGCTGCCGGTTGCCAGGTGCCTTCAGCTGATCGTGCCGACCAGTTTCAGGCGCTTGTCTTCCGGTACCTCGCTGTAGGCCAGCACCGACAGCGAGGGGACGCTGTGGCGGACCATGCGCGCGAGCGCGGCGCGGACCGGGCCCGGTACCAGCACCACGGCCGGCTCGTTGCGCGCCTCCTGCTTGCCGACGCAGTCGGCAAGACTCTGGTGGAGGCGCTCGGCGAGACCGGGTTCCAGCGCGGCACCGTTGCCCTGCGTCGACTCCTGCAAGACCCGTTCCAGTTGCGGGTTGAGGGTGAACACCGGCAGCTCGGGCGACATGCCGGCGATTTCCTGCACGATGAAGCGGCCCAGTGCGTTGCGTACCGCGGCAGTGAGCACCGCCGGGTCCTGGCTGAGCGGGGCGTTCTCGACCAATGCCTCGGCGATCTTGCGCAGCTGGCGGATCGGGATGTGCTCGATCAGCAGGTTCTGCAGCACGCGTGCGATCACCGGGATCGACAGTGCCTTCGGGGTAAGGTCCTCGGCCAGCTTCGGTGCGCTCTTGGCCAGCGTCGCCAGCAGCTGCTGCACTTCTTCGTGGCCGAGCAGTTCCGGGGCGTGCTCGCGGATCAGGTGCGACAGGTGGGTGGCGACCACGGTGGCCGGATCGACCACGGTGTAGCCCAGCGATTCGGCATGGGCGCGCTGGTGCGGCTGGATCCAGGTGGCGTCCAGGCCGAACGCCGGGTCCTTGCCGGCGATGCCTTCCAGCTGGCCCATTGCGCTGCCGGGGTCCAGCGCCAGTTCGCGGTCGGGGTGGATGTCGGCGCTGGCCACCGGCACGCCGTGCACCAGCAGACGGTAGCCGGTGGCCGGCAGTTCAAGGTTGTCGCGAATGTGCACTGGCGGGATCAGGAAGCCGACGTCCTGGGTGAGCTTGCGGCGTACCCCCTTGATCCGTGCCATCAGCTCGCCGCCCTGGGCCTTGTCCACCAGCGGGATCAGCCGGTAGCCCACTTCCAGCCCCAGCGGATCGACCGGGCGCAGTTCGTCCCAGCTCAGTTCGGCAGTCGGCGCGGGCGCCGGTGCGCCGAGGGCGGTCATTTCGCCCGGTGCTGCGGTGTCGCCACCGGCTGGTGGTCTGGCACCGCCGCCGGCCTGTTCGCGTTTCCACAGTTTCCAGGCGAGGAAGCCGAGGATCGCGGCCAGCGTCAGGAAGGCAAGGTTGGGCATGCCCGGCACCAACCCGACCAGGCCGATGATGCCGGCGGCGATCGCCAGTGCCCGGTACTGGCCGAACACCTGGCCCATCATCGCCTCGCTCATGTCCTGCGAGCGCGAGGCGCGGGTCACCAGCATCGCCACGGCGCTGGACACCAGCAGTGCCGGTAGCTGCGCCACCAGACCGTCGCCGATCGACAGCAGGGTGTAGGTCGCGGCCGCTTCGCCGAACGGCATGCCGTGCTGCAGCACGCCCACGGCCAGGCCGCCGAGCAGGTTGATGAACAGGATCAGGATGCCGGCGATGGCGTCGCCGCGGATGAACTTGCTGGAGCCGTCCATCGCGCCGTAGAAGTCGGCTTCCTCGCGCACTTCCTCGCGGCGGACCTTGGCTTCCTCGGCGGTCAGCAGGCCGGCGTTGAGGTCGGCGTCGATCGCCATCTGCTTGCCGGGCATGGCGTCGAGGGTGAAGCGCGCAGTCACTTCCGACACGCGCCCGGCACCCTTGGTGATGACCACGAAATTGATGATGGTCAGGATCGCGAACACCACGATACCCACGGCGTAGTTGCCGCCAATGACGAATTCGCCGAACGAGGCGATGACCTTGCCGGCGGCCTCGTGGCCGTTCTGGCCGTTGAGCAGGATCACGCGGGTTGACGCCACGTTCAGCGCCAATCGCAGCATGGTGGTGATCAACAGCACGATCGGGAAGATGGTGAAATCCAGCGGCCGCTTCACATAGACCACCGCCAGCAACACCATCAGCGAGATGGCGATGTTGAAGGTGAACAGGGCGTCCAGCACCGGCGCGGCCAGCGGCACCACCACCATCGCCAGCAGCGCCAGCACGATCAGCGGCGCGCCCAGCCCGTGGCGCAGCAGTTCCAGAATGCGACGGCCGGCCGACGGCATCGGTTGCGCGCTCATCGGCGGGCCCCCTTGCCGAATTCATCCACGTCCAGCGCCGGCAGGGCCGGCATCGGGCCGGTGCGCCAGTTGCGCAGCTGATAGACGTAGGACAGGACCTGGGCGACGGCCGAATACAGTCTCACGGGGATTTCCTTGCCGAGTTGGCTCTCCCTATACAAGGCGCGTGCCAGCGGCGGCGCCGAGACGATCGCCACGCGGTTGCCGTCGGCCACCTGGCGGATGCGCAGGGCCAGTTCGTCCACCCCGCGGGCGACCACGGTGGGCGCGTTCATGCGCCCGGCCTCGTACTTCAGCGCCACCGCGTAGTGGGTGGGGTTGACCACCACCACGTCGGCAGTGGGCACCGCCTCCATCATCCGCCGCTGCGACAGCTGCATCTGCATCTGCCGGATGCGGCCCTTGACCTCGGGGCTACCCTCGCTTTCCTTCATCTCGCGCTTGAGTTCTTCGCGGGTCATCTTCAGCTTCCGCAGCCAGTTCCACTTCTGGTACGGGGCGTCGATGGCGGCCAGCAGCGCCATCGCCCCGGCTGCGGCCAGCAGCAGGCGCAGGGTGAAGCCGAACCCGTCGTGGATGGCGCTTTCCAGCGGCAGTCGCAACAGACTGCGCAGGCCGCCGATGCCGTGCCAGACCACCAGTGCGACGGCACCGCCGACGAAGACGATGCGCAGCAGGGACTTGGTCAGTTCGGCCAGCGATTCGGGGCCGTAGATGCGCTTGAGCCCGGTCATCGGGTTCAGTCGGTTCAGGTCGGGCACCAGCGCCTTGTTGGAGAAGCGCAGGCCGCCCATCAGCACCGGCGCGACGAAGCCGGCGGCCAGGCACACCAGCAGCAGCGGGGCGAACACCAGCATCAGCTTCAGCAGGGTCCAGCCGGCATGGCCGAACAGCGCCTGCGGGGCGTGCAGCAGGCCCGGGTCGGGGCTCAGCGCGAGTTTCATCCACTGCCGCGCGGCGCCACCCATGTAGCCGGACAGCGCATACAGCGACAGCACCGCGGCGACGAAAACCGCGGCGGTGGACAGTTCCCGCGAACGCGGGACGTTGCCCTTCTCGCGGGCCTCGCGCAGGCGCTTGGCTGTTGGCTGTTCGGTTTTTTCGGTGCCGTCTTCGTTTTCCGCCATGACGCGCCGCGCAAGGGAAGGTCAGCCGCTTGCGTGCAAGAACCGTTCCGGCGGGGTCAGTGGCTGCCGTACAGGCGGATGAACTGCTCGGCGCTGGCCGGGCGGCCGATCTGGTGGCCCTGCAGCTGGTCGCAGCCCAACTGCTCGACGTGGATGCGCTGGCGCGGGTTCTCGATGCCCTTGGCGCCGACCTCCATGTCCAGCGCGTGGCCGAGGGCGACGATGGCCGCCAGCAGCGTGGCGTCCTCGTCGCGTTCCTCCAGCGCCTGCACGAAGGCCGGGTGCAGCAGGATGCGGCTGGCCGGCAGCCGCCGCAGCTGCAGCAGGCCGGCGTTGCCGCCGCCGAAGTTGTCGATGGCGATGCCCACGCCCAGCGCGGCGAGGGCGTGCAGGGTGCCCGACGCATCGGCGCCGGCGTGCATCGTGCTGGTTTCGTCGATCTCCAGCAGCAACTGGGCGGCGGGCAGGTCGTTCTGTTCCAGGCACTGGCGCACGGTATCGGCCAGGGCGGGCGAGGCCAGCTGCTGCGCCGACAGGTTGACCGACACCTGCCAGTCGCGGTGGCCGGCGTCCTGCCAACTGCGCAGTTGCCGGCAGGCCTCGTCCAGCACCCATTGCCCCAGCGCCTCCATCAGCCCGTGCCGTTCGGCCAGGCGCACCACGCGCTGGCTGGGCAGCGGCCCGTGCTCCGGGTGGCGCCAGCGCAGCAGCGCCTCGGCGCAACAGACCCGGCCGTTGTCGGCCCAGACCCGCGGCTGGTAATGCAGCGACAGCTGCGGGGTGCCGATGGCCGCGCGCAGGTCGTCGAGCAGGTGCCGGTCGTGCGCGGCGCCGGCATCCATCCATTCGGCGTAGTGCGCATGGCGGTTGGGGCCGGCCTAGCGGGCGTGGGCCAGCGCGGTTTCGGCCTGCGACACCCGCTGGGTGGCGCAGTCGCCCGGCAATGGCTGCACCGCCATGCCGAGGCTGCCGCTGACGTGCAGGCCGTGCCCGGCCACCTGCACCGCCGCGAGCGTGCCCAGCAGGCATTGCGCCAGCGCGGTGGCGGCATCGGCGCCCGCCAGCGCCGCGGCGGCCACGTAGCGGTCGCCGCCCAGCCTGCCGACCACGCCGTCGGCCGGCAGCGCCTGTTGCAACCGCGTGGCGACATCGGCCATCACCGCATCACCGGCCTGCGGTCCGAAGGTCCGGTTGATGTGGCCGAAGTCGTTCAGGTCCAGCACCATCACCGCACAGGTGCGTCCCTCCCGCATGCATTGCTGCAGCAGCAGGGTGATGTGTTCGTGTGCCAGTTGGCGATTGGGCAGGCCGGTCAGGGCGTCGTGCCGGCTGGCGTGCAGCAGCTCGCGCTGGGCCTCGTCCAGCGAGGCGGCCAGGGTGGTGTTGCGCAGTTGCAGCAGGCGCGCCTGGCGGCGCTGCTCGAACAGCGAAACCAGCAGCACCACCAGCATCACCGCCACGGTCAGCAGCACCACGCCGGCGGCCAGCCAGCCGCCGCCGATACCGCCCTGCTGCGCTGCGCCGCATACTGCGCCGGCCGGGAAGCGTGCCGCGGCCATGCCGGTGTAGTGCATGCCGACGATGGCCAGGCCCATCACCGTGGCGGCGGCGAACCGCAGCGGCAGCGCCAGCTGCGTCGCGCGCAGGCGGAAGGCGATGAACAGCGCGGCCCACGCGGCGGCCACCGCCACCAGTACCGACAGCACGAAGCGGACCGGTTCGTAGTCGATGGCCGGCTGCATGTGCAGCGCGGCCATGCCCACGTAGTGCATCCAGGCGATGCCCAGCCCCATCAACAGCCCGCCCAGCAGCAGCCGCAGCCGCGGCAGGGTCGGCAGCGATACCAGCCACAGCGCGAACAGCGCGGCCGCCACGGCGGCCAGCAGCGATTGCAGGGTGGTCCACGGGGCGTAGGCGAGCGGGATCGGCAGGCTGAAGGCGAGCATGCCGACGAAGTGCATCGACCAGATGCCGGTGCCCATCGCGATGCCGCCGGCCAGCAGCCACGGCAGCGCGGCGCGGCGCGAAGGCGCGGCGTTGACGCGCGCGGCCATGTCCAATGCGGTGAACGAGGCCAGCACGGCGACGACCACCGACAGCGTGACCAGCAACGGGTCATGGCTTCCTGCGAGCACCTCGTTCCCCCGCTACTGTCGCGGCGGATGCCGCGGGCCGAACTCCCTGGTGCCGGCGGCCTTTCCTCTGCCGCCGGTGGGTGGACTATCGCGGGCTTTGGCGGCACTTGCAATGGCATCCCGGCGCATGCCGCGGCGGCCGGCGGGGCCTACATCGTGACCTGGCGCATGCTGTCGAAAGCGGTGTCGAACAGCCGCTGCACCGGTCCGGCCATTTCCCCGGAAAACAGCGTCAGCAGGACCAGCCCGAGCAGCAGCGAAACCGGCAGGCCGAACTGCATCGGGTGCAGCGCCGGGGCCGCCTTGGCCAGCACGCCGAAGGCCAGGTTCACGGCCAGCATCGCCACGGTCATCGGCAGCGCCAGGGCCAGCGCGCCACGGAACAACTGCAGCATCAGCGTCGGCGCCAGCGCCGCCATCGCGTGCGGGTCGGGCAGGGCGGTGCCGACCGGCAACGCCTTGTAGCTGTCCACCAGCAGCGAAATCAGCGCCAGGTGGCCGTTGCCGGCGAAGAACATCAGCCCGAACAGCAGGTAGAACCATTGCCCGATCACGCCGGAGCTGCCGCCGCGCAGCGGGTCGCTCATCTGCGCGAAGGCCAGGCCGGTGCCCTGCGCGATCAGTTCGCCGGCCATCGAGCCGGCCTCGAAGATCAGCCGCAGCAGGAAGCCGATGACCACGCCCACCGCCAGTTCACGGGCGATGGTGAGCACCGCGGCCGCGTCGAACCCGTTCCACGCCGGCACCGGCGGCAGGATCGGCGCCAGCGCCATCGACAGGACCAGCGCCAGCATCGCCCGCACCCGCGCCGGCACCGAGCGGCTGCCGACCATCGGCATGGCCACCAGCATCGCGCCGATGCGCAGCATCACCCACAGCACGGTGCCGATGATGGCGAAGGCCTGCTGGCCGTCGATGACCACCCGGGTGACGGAATCCACGGTGGGCCTATGTGCCGGCGGGCCTTTCTCCGGTTTGGAGAAGGGCCTGCGGGAAGAGGGGGCGGGCGGGGGCGGGCATCGGGACGCCCGCCTAGCCGATCAGGTGCGGTATGCGCTGGAACAGCAGCGTGGTGAATTCCACCAGGTGCCCGACCAGCAGGCTGCCCAGAGCGAACAGGGTCACGGTCAGCGCCGCCGCCTTGGCGACGAAGGCGATGGTCGGCTCGTTGAGCTGGGTGGCGGCCTGCACCACGCCGACCACCACGCCGGTCACCAGCACGGCGAGCAGCAGCGGGCCGGCGATCCACAGGGTGGCGACCAGTCCGCCGCGCAGTTCGGTAAGGGCGAGTTCGGGAGACATGGGGAAAGGCCGGGAACGGGGAATGGGGAACAGGGAATGGAAGATGGTCGGGTAGCGGGGGAAGGGCGGGTAACGGGGAATCTGCATTCCCCGTTACCTGTTCCCTGCCTCAAACAGCATTGAAGCTGGCCGCCAGGGTGCCGACCACCAGCACCCAGCCGTCCACCAGCACGAACAGCAACAGCTTGAACGGGGCCGAGATCAGCATCGGCGAGAGCATCATCATGCCCATCGACATCAGCACGCTGGCCACCACCAGGTCGATGATCACGAACGGAATGAAGATCAGGAAGCCGATTTCGAAGGCGGTCTTCAGCTCGCTGGTGACGAAGGAGGCGACCAGCACCGGGAACGGGATCGCGTCCGGGCCGGCGTAGGGGCCGTGGCCGGCCAGCCCGGCGAAGGTCAGCAGGTCGGTCTCGCGCACCTGCGCCAGCATGAACGCGCGCAACGGCTGAGTGGTCAGCGTCCACGCGGTCTGGAAGTCGATCTCGCCGTTGAGGTAGGGCGACATGCCGGTGGACCAGGCCTTGTCCCACACCGGCATCATCACCATCGCGGTCAGGAACAGCGCCAGCCCCAGCAGCACCTGGTTGGACGGCGTCTGCCCGGTGCCCAGCGCCTGCCGCAGCAGGCCCAGCACGATGATGATGCGGGTGAAGGCGGTCAGCATCAGCAGCATCGACGGCAGCAGGGTGATCGCCGTCATCAGCAGCAGCGTCTGCAGCGGCAGGCTCACCGGCTGGCCGCCGATGCGGCCGACGTTCACGTCCGGCAGCGCCGGCAGCTGCGGCGCGCCGGGGGCGGCCAGCGCCAGCGCCGGCAAGGCGAGCAGGGCCAGCAGCACGAGCAGCTGCAGGCAGGTGGAGCGGTTCAGGCGATGGCCCGGCATGGTCAGGGATCCTTGCGCAGCTTCTGCGACAGCAGCTGCGCGAAATTCGGCAGTTGCCTGAGGTTGGGCGCGGGCGTGGCCGGCAGCGGCTCGGGCAGCACGTGCAGGGTACTGATGCCGCCGGCGCTCACCCCCAGCAGCAGTTGCTGGCCGTTGACCTCGACCACCACCACCCGCTCGCGCGCACCCAGGCTGAGGCTGGCGACCAGCTTCATCCCCTCCGGCGGGCGGAAGCCGCTGCCTGGCAGGCGCTTGAGCAGCCAGCCCAGGCCGACGATCAGCGCCAGCACCAGCAGCAGCGCCAGCACCGCGCCGAACATGGACGGCGTGGACGGCGCGTGCTGGCCCACCGGCATCGCGGCCTTGGCCAGCGGTGCGGCGGCGGTGGCGAGCGTGGCGATCAACGCAGTCTCCGGATGCGCTCGCTGGGGCTGACCACGTCGGTCAGGCGCACGCCGAAGCGGTCGTTGATGACCACCACCTCGCCGTGGGCGATCAGGGTGCCGTTGACGAACACGTCCAGCGATTCGCCGGCGCCGCGTTCCAGCTCCACCACCGAGCCCTGGTTGAGTTGCAGCAGGTTGCGGATCGGCACGCGCGCGCGGCCCACTTCCAGCGACAGCGTCACCGGCACGTCGAGGATCACGTCCAGGTCCAGGTCGGAATGCTGCTCGCCGTCGGCCTGCAGGTTGGCGAACTGCGCCGGGGCGGCGGCCGGCACGTCGTTGGGGTCGTTCTCAGTCATTGGCGTCTTCCTGGATCAGGGGGGAGCGCTGGCGCGTGCCCGGCGGCTGGGTGGCGAGGATCTTGATGGCGTTGCGGTCGTTGGCCACGCCGAATTCGCCGGTGAACACGGGGATGCCCTCCACGCACAGGGGGACTTCCTTCATCAGGTCGATGGGCAGGATGTCGCCAACCTTCAGTTTGGTCAGGTCGCGCAGGCTCAGGCGGCGCCGCGCGATCACGCTGGAAAGCTCCAGCTCGGCGCTGTCCAGCTGCTCGCGCAGGGTGATGCCCCAGCTCTCGTCGCGGTCGTTGCGGTCGCTCTGGATGCCGGCGTCGAGCACGTCGCGGATCGGCTCCAGCATCGAATAGGGCAGGGTGATGTGGATGTCGCCGCCGCCGCCTTCCAGTTCGACGTGGAAGCGGCTGACCACCACGTACTCGCGCGGGGTGACGATGTTGGCGAAGTGCGGGTTGATCTCGGAGTTGATGTAGTCGAAATCGACGTTCATCACCGGGCTCCAGGCCTCGCGCAGGTCGGCGAAGGTCTGCTTGAGCATCAGCTGGATCACCCGCATCTCGGTGGCGGTGAACTCGCGGCCCTCGATGCGGGTGGGGTAGCGGCCGTCGCCGCCGAAGAAGTTGTCCACCACCGCGAACACCAGGGTCGGCTCGAACACGATCAGCCCGGTGCCGCGCAGCGGCTTGAAGCGGATCAGGTTGAGGTTGGTGGGCACGTACAGCGAGTGCATGTAGTCGCTGAACTTGATCAGCTCGATGCCACGCACCGACAGCTCCGACGAGCGCCGGATCAGGTTGAACAGGCCGATGCGCCACAGCCGCGCGAAGCGCTCGTTGACCATCTCCAGGGTCGGCATGCGCCCGCGGATGATGCGGTCCTGGCTGGCGAAGTCGTAGGAGCGCGCCTCGCCGGGCGGTGGTGCTGGCTCGGCGGTATCCACCGAGCCCGAATCGACGCCATGCAGCAGGGCATCGATTTCATCCTGGGACAGCAGGTCGTTGATCATCGCCAGTGCCTTACTGGGTGACGAAACTGGTGAAGAGCAGGTCGTCGGCGGCCTTGCTGCCGGTTTCGGCTTCCATCAGCTTCTGCACCTCGGCCAGCGCCGACTGCTGCAGCTTTTCCTTGCCGGCGCGGTCGGCGATCTGCGCCGGCTCGACCTGCGAGAACAGCATCAGCAACCGCGCGCGGATGGCCGGGGCATGGGTCTGCAGCGCGGTCAGCGCCTGCGGATCGCGGGTCATCAACTGCACTTCGACCTGCAGGTAGCGCGGCCCGTCGAGCGGCCCGTTGAGGTTGACCACGAATGCCGGGTCGAGCGCGAAATACTGCGCCGGCGCCGGCATCGCGGCCTTGGCTGCCGGCGCCGCGGCGGGAGCGCCGCCAGCCTGGTGCTGGGTGAAATACCACATGCCGCCGCCGGCGGCCGCGGCGGCGACCAGCGCGATCAAGGCAACCATCAGCATCGACCGCTTGGGTTGCGGGGCGGCGCTGTCCTTTTCCTTGGGGGTCTCGGTCTTGCGGTTCTTGTCGGCGGCGGCGGCCACGGTGTGCTCCCTGAAGTGCTTCCCGAAAGGATGCAATACACGTGCCGGAGGTGCCAGCGTTCAGTTGTGCCGGGAATTTGACGGGCGTGGGAAAACGGTGGATGCGCAGGGCTTGCCCTGGATGACGTGTTCTCGGTGAAGCTCCGTGCCGGGCAAGCCCGGCACCCCGGGCCCGTAGATGCGGGGCTTGCCCCGCATGGGGCTTTGCCGATGAAGCCTCGCGCGGGGCAAGCCCCGCGCCTACGAGAGTCAAACCATGCGCCTGTTATGTGTCAGGCGTCAGGCGTAGGCGTCGAGCAGACCGCGGAGGCGCAGGCCGTGCGCGCTGATGGTTGGAAGCTCCGCGCCCGGGGCACCCGTTTCGGCATCGCCGCCGCCGGCCCCGGCTTGTTCGTTGCCGCCGTTCGCGCGTGGGTCCGGATGCTGGCCGACGTCGGCATGGGCCAGCTGCATGCCCTGTTCGCCAAGCATTTCGCGCAGCTTCGGCAGGCTGTTCTCCAGCGCGTGGCGCACTTCCGCATGGGCGCTGGTGAAACTGGCGTGGACGCGATCGCCCTCCAGTTGCAGGCGCACTTCCACCGGGCCGAGGTCGTTCGGGGTCACGCGGATGTGGGCATGGCCGATCTTCTGCTCGGCCAGCCAGCCGATGCGGGCGCCGATGGCCTCGTCGAAATCCGGGGCGTGGGCGGCAACGGGCTTGGCCAGTTCGCCGGTGAACGGGGTGGCTTCGACGCGCAGCGGTGCTGGCGTCGCGCCCTGCAGCAGGTGGCCGAAGTTCGGCAATGGCGCGGGGGCGGCATCGTTGTCGGCATTGGCCGCGACTGCATCGCCGGCCAGCGATGCCAGGGTCTCGGCCACCGGGGCGGGAGTCGCTTCCTCGGCGGTGGGTGCTGCCGGCGGCATGGCCGTGGCGGCCAGTGCGCCGGGCAATGGCGGTGGTGCGGCGGCTGCCGGCGTGGCGGTTTCCGCCGCTGCCGGGGGAGCCGGGTCCGTGGCCGTGGCCACGGCCGGGATGACGGCGAGCTGGGTGTCCGCGCCGGGGGCGGGCGCCGGGTCGGCCGGCGCGATCATCGGCAGGCCAGGCGGCGGCCAAGGGGCCTCGCCTGCAGTGTCGTCATCGGCGGTCGTGTCGGCGTCGCCGCGTGCGGCGGCGTCGGCGGGCTTGCCGGTGGTTTCTTCGGTGGCAGCGGTGCTGTCGGCCGCATTGGATGCGCGACCGGGGGCCGGTCGCGGCTTGCCCGCGGTTTCCTTGCTGCCGGCCTTGGCCGGGCCGCCGGCGCCGTCGAGCAATTGCTTGAAACTGTCGCCGCCGGACGTGTCGCCGCCGTTGCCGGTTGCCGGGGCGGTGGAAGCGGTGGAAGCCTGCGTCGGGGCGACCGGGAAGGACAGGCCGTTCATGACGATTTGCCCTCGTCGGCGGCGGCCTGCTGCGCCAGGCGCACGCGGCGCGCGCCGAGGTCGTCCATCTCGCGCTGGTCACGGCGGTCCTCGACCTTCTGCTCCTGCGCGCGGTAGCTGGCGGCGAGCTGTTCCAGCACCTGTTTGTCGCGGCTGGCCAGCAGCAGCCGCGCGCGCTCGGCATCGACGCGCTCGCGGTTGTGGTCCACGGTCTGGCTCTGCTGCTGCACGGCGCTGTCGAGGCGGTCGAGGAAGGCGCGGCGGTTCATCAGCTGCGCCGGGCTGGTCGCGGCCATCTGCGCGCTGGCCATCTGCTGGTTGGCGTATTCCTCGGCGTAGCGGCGCAGTTCCTCCAACCGCGATTGGTGCATGTCCAGCGATTGCTGGCGCTCGGCCAGGACACGGGCGACTTCGTCCTCGTGGTCCTGCGCGCGGCGCAGCAACGGGTCCAGGCGACGGGATTGCTTCATGGGACGTTCTCGCTTTCGACCAGTTGTTTCAGTGCGGCAAGGCTGTGGGGCAGATCGGCGGCCAGACTGACGTCCTGGCCGAGGAAGTCGAGGATTTCCGGCCAGCGCTCCAGCGCTTCGTCGGTGGCCGGGTCGTTGCCGCGCTGGTAGGCGCCGATGGCGATCAGGTCGCGGTTGGAAGAATACGCCGCCACCAGCCGCTTGAGCTTGCGGATACGGGCGCGCCACGCGTCGTCGGCGATGTCCTGGACCACGCGGCTGACCGAGGATTCGACGTCGATGGCCGGGTACAGGCCGGAGTCGGCCACCCGCCGCGAGAGCAGGATGTGGCCGTCGAGGATGGCGCGGGCGGCGTCGGCGATCGGGTCCTGCGGGTCGTCGCCTTCGGTGAGCACGGTGTAGAAGGCGGTGATCGAGCCGCGGCCCTTGGCGCCGTTGCCGGCGCGCTCGACCAGCGCCGGCAGCTTGGCGAACACGCTGGGCGGGTAGCCGCGGGTGGTCGGCGGCTCGCCGACGGACAGGCCGATCTCGCGCTGGGCCTGGGCGAAGCGGGTCAGCGAATCCATCAGCAGCAGCACGTTCAGGCCCTGGTCGCGGAACCACTCGGCGATGGCGGTGGCGCGGTAGGCGCCGTGCAGGCGCGCCAGCGGCGGGCGGTCGGCCGGGGCGGCGACGACCACGGCGCGGCGCAGGCCTTCCTCGCCGAGGGTGGTTTCGACGAAATCGCGCACTTCGCGGCCACGTTCGCCGATCAGGCCGACGACGATGACGTCGGCCGAGGTGAAGCGGGTCATCATGCCCAGCAGCGTCGATTTGCCGACGCCGGAGCCGGCGAACAGGCCCACGCGCTGGCCGCGGCCGATCGGCAGCAGCGCGTTGATCGCGCGCACGCCCACGTCCAGCGGCTGGATGATGGGTTCGCGCGCCAGCGGATTGATCGAGGCACCGGCCATGCTGGCACTGCCCTCGGCGCGGATCGGGCCCTTGCCGTCCAGCGGCACGCCGTCGCTGTCGATGACCCGGCCGAGCAGGCCTTCGCCGACCTCGACGCCGCCGCGGCGGTAGGAGGGCACCACCCGGGCGTTGGGCAGCAGGCCGTACAGCTCGGCGCTGGGCATCAGGTAGGTGCGGTCGCTGGCGAAGCCGACCACTTCGGCATCGACCCAGCCATCGGCCACCTCGACCTTGCAGGTGGCGCCCATCGGCGCCTCGCAGCCGACGGCTTCAAGTGTCAGCCCGACTGCACGGCGCAGCACGCCTTCGCGGATCAGGCCGCGGCCGTGACCGGGCTCCAGCGCGATGGCGTCCAGCCGTGCAGCTAGGCGCAGGCTGCGGGCGGCAGCCCATTCGTCGGGGGCGGGCGTGGTGGTCGTCATCAGGCGGCCCCAGCCTTGCGCATCACCGTCGACAACGCCGCGCGCAGGCGCGCGTCGAGGGTACCGTCGATGCGCACGCTTTCGGCGTGCACGCGCAGGTCGCCGCGGCTCAGGCCCGGGTCCGGGCTCAGCCGCTGGCCGGGCGCGAGCGACAGCAGCGGCGCCAGCGCGGCGATGTCGTCCGGGTGCAGGCGCACTTCGACGTCGCGGCTGCTGCCGCCGACGGCATCGAGCGCTTCGCCGACCAGGTCGCGCAGCAGTACCGGTTCGGCTTCGTAGGCGCGGCCGACCAGATGGCCGGCGATGCGCACCGCCAGTTCGCCCAGCGCGGCGACCACCTCGTCCTCCAGCCGCACAAGTGGGCGGCCGAAGTTGTCGAGGATGCCTTCGATCTGCGCGGTGAGCCGGCGCACCTCAGCCTGCCCCAGGGCATAGCCTTCGCCGTGGCCCTGCTTGAAGCCCTCCTGGTGGGCACTGTCGCGGATGGCCTGGACTTCCTCCAGCGTCGGCAATTGCGGCAATGGCTCGGCCGGTTCGAGCGGCTCGGCAGTGATGGTCTCGATGCCCAGTTCGTCCCGCGACAGGGGCGCTGGCGCGGGTGGCTCGGCTACGGCGTCGAGGGCAGGAGGGGCCCAGCGCACGACGTTGCCGGTACTCACAGCATGGCCTCCGAACTGCCGCCGATGCTGACCGTGCCTTCATCGGCCATGCGCTTGACGATGGCGAGGATCTCGCGTTGCGCGGCCTCCACGTCGGACAGGCGCACCGGGCCGCGCGCCTCCATGTCTTCCAGCAGGATCTCGGCCGCGCGCTGGGACATGTTGCGGGTGATCTTGTCGCGCACTTTGATGTCGGCCCCGCGCAAGGCCAGGCCCAGGCGCTCGCCGCTGACTTCGCGCAGCACCAGTTGCATCTCGCGGTCGTCCAGGTCCACCAGGTCGTCGAACACGAACATCAGGTCCTGGATGCGGCCACCCAGCGGTGCGTCGATCTGGGCGATGGCGCCGAGGATGGCCTGGTCCTGGCCGCTGTCCATGAAGTTGAGGATGCTGGCCGCGCACTGCACGCCGCCGATGCTGGATGACTTCAGGTTCTGGTTGCCGGCGAACTGGCGCTCCATGATCTCGTTGAGTTCATTCAGTGCGTTGGGCGGGATTCCATCAAGCGTGGCGATGCGCAGCAGCACGTCCACGCGGGTGCGTTCGGGCAGCAGCTTCAGTGCTTCGGCGGCCTGGTCCGGCTCCAGGTGCGACATGACGATGGCGATGATCTGCGGGTGCTCGTTGCGCACCAGGTCGGCGACCGAGCGCGGGTCCATCCACTTCAGCGTGTCCAACCCGGTGGTGTTGCGGCCGAGCAGGATGCGGTCGATCAGGCTGTTGGCCTTCTCGCTGCCCAGCGCCTGCACCAGCATGTTGCGGATGTAGTCGTCCGAGCCGACGCTGAGCGAGGTCTTGCTGCCCAGCTCGGCGCTGAAGTCGTCCATCACCTGCTGCACCTGCTCGCGGCTGACGTCGCTGAGGGTGGCCATGGCGATGCCGATCTTCTGCACCTCCTTGGGCTCCATGTGGCGCAGCACTTCGGCGGCCTCGGCCTCGCCCAGCGACAGCAGCAGGACCGCGGCACGCTGCACGCCCGTCATCGGATTGACGGTGTTGTCAATCATTGGCCACCCATCCCCTCACCACCTGCGCCACGCGCTTGGAGTCGGTCTTGACCGCCTCGCGCGCCATGCGCACGCGTTCTTCGTATGCATCCAGCGGCAGCGCCAGCGGCGAGGCCGCGCCCAATTGCAACTGGTCCTCAGACATCACCGGCAGGCCGTCCTCGTCCTCGACTACCTGCACGTTGGCGCTGAGAGGATCCTCGCCGATCATCGGGTCAGCCTTGGGCGGGCCGGCAATCTGGCGCAAGGCCGGCCGCAGCACGCCGAACAGCAAAGCCAGCAGCACCACCGCGCCGAGCACCAGGCGCAAGGCGTCGCGCATTTGCGGGTTTTCCCACCATTGCTGCCACCACTCCGGCTCCTCGACTGGCGCGGTGTCGCGCACGAACGGAGCATTCATTACCGACACGGTATCGCCGCGCTCGGCGTCGAAACCCACCGCCTGCTTGACCAGTGCTTCCACGCGGGTCAGCTCGGCCGCGCTCAGCGGCTGGTCGCTGAGCTTGCCGTTGGCGCCGGGGCGCGGCACGTGGTCCACCAGCACCGCCACCGACACGCGCCTGACCCGACCGGCCGGCTGGCGGGTGTGCTGCAGGGTGCGGTCCAGCTCGTAGTTGCGGGTGGCGTTCTTGCTGGTCTCGGTGGGCGTGGCCGCGGTGGCCGGGGCCGCGCCCGGGCCGGGGGGAGTATTGCTGGCCGCGCCGGGCACGCCCTGAGGCCCCTGCGTGGTGCTGGTGTTCTCGCTGATCTGCTCGCTGCGGACCTTCTGCGGCTCGCCGTTGTACAGCTCGCGGGCTTCCTCGGTGACCGAGAAATCCATGTCGACGCTGACTTCCGGGTTGACCCGTCCCTGCCCGGTCATCGGTTCCAGCAGCTCGCGGATGCGCTGGTTGTAGGAGGTTTCCAGCCGCCGCACCTGGTCGAACTGGGCAGCGTTGAGCGCCGCGTCGCTGTTGGGGTCGGCGATGGTCAGCATGCGCCCGCTCTGGTCGACCACGGTGACGCGCTCGGGGGCCAGGTCAGGGATGCTGGAGGCGACCATGTGCACGATGGCGTCGACCTGGTTGCGTTCCAGCTGCTGGCCGCCGCGCAGTTCCAGCACCACCGAGGCACTGGCGACGTCGCGCTGGCGGGTGAAGGCGCTGGGCTTGGGAATGGCCAGGTGCACGCGCGCGTCGCGCACCGGGCGCAGCGTGGTGATGGTGCGCACCAGCTCGGTTTCCAGCGCGTGCTGGTAGCGCGCGTTCTCGACGAACTGGCTGACGCCGAAGCCGGGGTCGCGTTCCATCAGCTCGAAGCCGAGCCGGCCACTGTCGGTCAGACCGGAGCCGGCTAGCTTCAGGCGGGCGTCGTGGACGTTCTTTTCCGGCACGCTGATCGCGCCGGTGACCGCGTCCAGCTCGAACGGGATCTGCGCGGTGCGCAGCAGGTCGGTGGCCTCGGCGGTGGCCTTCTGGTCCAGCCCGGTGTAGAGCGGCACCATCGCCGGCTTCTGCGCCCAGAAGAACACGAACAGGCCGGCCGCGACGGCAACGGTGATCATCGCCATCAGCCCGAGCCGACGGGTGATCTGCAGGCTCTGCAACCGGTCGAACCAGGCGCCGGCCTTTTCCGAATTGAACGTCTCACTGGACAACGCGAGTGGCATGGCAGGCTATTCCTTACAGCGGCATGTTCATCACGTCCTGGTAAGCCTGGACGAGACGGTTGCGGACTTCGACAGTGGCGCGAAACGCCACCTGGGATTGTTGCGAGGCGACCATGACCCGGGCCAGGTCCGCATTGGGGTCGCCGCGCTCGAACGCGGCGGCCAACGCACCGGAGGTTTGCTGGGCCTGGTTGACCCCCGCCAGCGCGCCCTGCAGGGTCTGGCTGAAGCTGGGCGCGGCGGTGGGCTGGGGACCGGACAGCCCGCCCAGCCCGCCGATGGCATTGCCGCGCGCCACATCACCGGTCGGCGCGGCCTGCGCCACCTGCGACTGGTAGCTGCGGATCTGGGACAGGATCGAGTTGACGGAGTGGGACATCGCCGGATTTCCAGGGCAGGAGGTTGCCTGCCTGTTCATCTGCAAGACCCGTGCCGGAACCGCATTCCCGGGCAGATGAGCAGTGGCGCCACCTTACTCCTGATTTCCGGCCCCGGCGTGACGGTTTTCCGGCGCGGGTGCTCGCCACGGAGCATGGTAGAGAGCCGGCCGCTCAGTAGATGCATGGCTACATTGCAAAATATATAAATTGTTATATGTTTCACCCATGAAGGAGCTGTTCTGGTTGGGAACCTCGCGGGATGATCTGAAGGAATTCCCGCTTGAGGCACGAAAGGAAGCCGGCACCGACTTGCGTTTGGTCCAGCAAGGCGTGGAGCCGCGCGACTGGAAACCCATGCCAACGGTCGGCAAAGGTGTGCGTGAGATACGCATTCGGATGCCTGATGGCGCATATCGCGTGTTTTACGTGGTGGAAAACGCGGCAGCCGTCTATGTGTTGCATGCCTTCCAGAAGAAGACCAGACGCACCAGTCAGCAGGATCTGGACAAGGGCAAGACCCGTTACAAATTGATTCCGTAAAGAAAAGAGTGGAGAAGGCCCATGCGCAAGAGTGCAGGGAATGAAAGCAGGGTCGAGGCGTCCAGTGGCAACGTGTTTGCCGACCTGGGTTTCGACGATGCTGAAGCGCAGGTACTGGCGCTGCGTGCCGACCTGATGGCACAGGTGGAGAGGACTATTTGCGAGCGCAAGATGACGCAGGTCGCAGCCTCCAAGGTATTGGGGGTCAGCCAGAGCCGGGTGTCGGACCTCAAGCGAGGCAAGGTTGAAAAGTTCAGCCTGGACATGCTGGTGACGTTCGCCGCCAAGCTGGGCAAACCGGCGGAAATCACGCTGGCGGCCTGAGGCCCGCTGCCGCGGCAAGGATGACGCCACGTTCATCGCTGCAGGAATGACACCAACCGCGAGCAGGGCTTTGCCGGCACCAGCTTGGTGCCATATGTCGGTTGCCGGAAGCCTCCTCCCTTTCGTGCCTGGCATGAAGGGGAGGGCCTGAGGAGGGGGCTTTTGATGTTTACGGGCAGTCAAAAGCTCTCAAGCCCATCGCGCACTGAAGTGCGCTCCTACGGTTGATTCCAATGGTGCGGGGCTGCTACGGCAACCAGGCGGCGCGCCATTCCTCCAGTCCCGCATCGGCCAGCATCCAGTCGCGCTGCACCACGGCACGCAGCGCATCACCGGCCGCAGCCCGTGCATCCGCATCGGCCAGATGGGCGCGGATGGCCCCCACCCAGTCGCGGTGGCGGTTGCGCACGCGGGTCACCGGCAGCTCGTTGCCGCGGTAGGGGCCGACATCACTGCATACCACTGGTACTGCACAGGCACCGTATTCGAGCAGGCGCAGGTTGCTCTTGCATTCGTTGAAGCGGTTCTGTTCCAGCGGGGCGATGGCCAGGTCCAGGTTCAACAGCGCCAAGGTCCGCGGATAGCGGGAAATATCCACGCCTTCATGGAACTCGGCGATATGCGGGCGCAGGCGGTCCGGACACATGCCGAAGAACACCCAGTCCACTTCGCCGGCCAGCTCGGCCACCACGTCGGCCACCAGTTCCAGGTCGCCGGCATGGCCAACGCCACCGGCCCAGCCCACCCGCGGCTTGGTGCCGGTGTTGCGGCGTGGCGCCGGCAGTCCGTTCCACCACTGCGGCGGCAGGCGGTTGCGGGCGATGCGGATGTCGTCATGCATGCCGGCGAAGGCTTCGGCCAGTGCCGGCGTGGACACCACGAGGCGGTCCACCAGCCCGAAGGCACGCCGCAGGCTGCGCAGGATGTCGCGTGGCATGTGCTCGCGGTGGATGTTCTTGGCCGGCAGGTTGGGCAGGTAGTCGTCCAGCTCGAAGACCTTGAGCGCGCGCGAGAAGCGCGGCATGCGCCGCATGCGTTCCAGTTCCTCGTCGGTGACCCGGCGTTGCAGCACCACCACGTCCGGATCGATGCGTGCCTGTTCGACGGTATCGAGCAGGGTGGCATAGAGCGCGCCTTCGGCCTGGCCGGCGGCCTTGAGCGCCTCGAATGGCTGGATCACCCGGTAATGGCCGCTGCCCCACGGATCGGCCGGATGTGCGAGCACGCGCGGGATGGGTCGCCACGGCAACGGCTGCCACGAGAAATCCGACTCGCCCAGGCGGAAGCCGCCGGGCACGTCCAGGCGCAGGCTGGGGTTGTAGGCCGGATCATGGGCGATGACGGGGAGCCAGCGTTCCAGCAGTGCATCGTTGGCGGCTTCCGGCAGGGGCGCGGCCTCGACCGAATGCAGCAACAACGCGTGCGGCGTCCATATCGTGAGGTAGCCGCGCTGGCGTGCGCGCAGGCACAGGTCCACGTCGGCGCCCTCGTCGGCGAATGCGGCGTGGTCGAAGCCGTCGAGCTCCATGAACAGCGTCTTGTCGATCAGCAGGCAGCTGTCGGCCACCGCCGAGTAGCTCTGCGCCACCTGCAGCCGGTTCATGTAGCCCGGCGCGTCCATCGGCAGCCCGGCGAAGGCGCGGCCACCGCAGTTGGTCAGGCCGGGCACGAGGCCAGCATGGGTGATCTTGCCGTCGGCGGAAATGGTCTTGCCGCCGACGATGCCTACCTCCGGGCGCAGGCCATGGTTGAGCAGTTCGTCCAGCCATTGCGGTTGCAATGCGGCCACCTCCGCGCGCAGGAACAGCAGGTAGTCCCCGGCCGCCTGGGTGGCGGCCACGTTGCAGGCGGCGCTGTGCGCCAGTGGTGGGTCGAAGGCGAAGGCGCGCACGCGGCCAGCAGCCAGCGATTCCACCTGCTGCATCCATTGGCTGACTTCGGCGGGAGCGTCGTTGTCGATCAGTAGCAGCTCGTAGTTTGGGTAGCGGGTCTTCTCGAGGATCGATACCACGCAGCGTTCCAGTGCGGCCAGTGTGGTGGTTGCAGAGGCGATCACCACCAGCGACACCGGTGGTTGCCGGTCGTGGCCGTAGTCGATGCGGTATAGGCCGGCTCCCGTGCTTTCCACCGTGGCGTTGGCATAGCCGCGTGCATGCAGATGGCGCACGATGGCCTGCTGCTGTGCCTGTGCATCGAAACGTGGCGGCGCGCAGATGAGCAAGGGCTCGGGTAGATGCTTGATGCCGTTGAAGCCTTCTTGCTGTATCAGTCGCAGGATCAGATCCAGTTCTGCCGCATCGCCGGTTTGCGGGCCGAAGCCACCGGCAGCCAGCACAGCTTTGCGGCGGAAAATCCAATGCCTGGACAGCATCGAAGGGATGCCGAACAGCAGGTCAAGGTTGAAATCCGGACGCAGGATGGGGACCAGTTCATCTGAGTTTCCCCGGTGCCATTCGTCACCGAAAACGGCGCGCACCTCGTCACCGGCTGCCACCAGCTCCAGCAACAACTTGAGCAGCCCATCCAGGGCGAACATGGCTTCGTCATTGATCAGAAACCATTCCACATCCCAATCCGCGATTGCTGCATCAAGGGAGCTGGCGCGTTCATCATTCAGCCATTCCAGCGAGGGAAGGTCTGCTGATGGTCCATGCAATGGTAGCCGCGCCCCGATGATCCTCACTCCGAGCAGCCCGACCAGATCCGGAGGCAAGAAGGTCAGGCGTGACAGCATGCGCCGTACCGCAGCGGGATCCTTCCCTGCCCGGACAAGCAAGCCCAACCGTGGTGGATGCTCCAGCTTTCTCAGATGGGCATGGATCATCTTCTGCTGTACCGGGTTGGAGCGCCGCAGGAAATACCAGGCAAGCAGAGGATGTCTTTCATGTGCCGCCTGCAATGCCCGCTCCAAGGCCTGGGTCAGGTCGATTCGCACGGCTGGCCGCGAGCGGTCCAGGGGTTCAAGCGAAACCAGACGAGTGTCTCCGCCCCGATACCACCCCATGGCCCGGATTGCATCACGGAAGGCCTGATGGTTCTTTTCACCAATGCCCGGTACATCGCGCCCGTGTTGGCTGAATTGTTGACGGGAAATACGGAAGCCAACCTGCGGGTGGCAGATGATGGCGACGGGGCCATGCCGCATGAGCTTCACATACAGCGCCAAGTCGGCAACCCACGAAATGCGGGTATCGCCAAGAAAGGAGAGCTTGTCGCCGAATTCCAGTACCTGAGAGCGACGGCACATTGCCGCGCTTGGCTCGCCGAGGAAGTTGACGGTGTGGTCGGCAAAGAAGTCTGTCAAATCCCTGCCATCCACGAGGACATCTTCGTTGGCGGGAAAGGCAGTGGCCAGTTCACTGCGGATCAATCCCGACCGCTCATTGATCAGGTGCCGCCGGGTAAACGCCAAGGCCAGATCTGGCACCCGCGCGAAGGCATCCACGAGCGTGGCGATGCAGTCGTCATACAGCACGTCGTCGTCGTGGAGGAACTTGATGAATTCGCCCGTTGCCAGTGAAATCGCCCGCGCGGTGCTGCCGGTTTCCCCCAGTCGCGATGGATTGCGTGAGTAATTGACCGGGAAATCCACCTTTGCAGCGAATTCTTCCACGATCTTCCGGATGTTGTCGTTGCTGGAGTCGTCGCAGATCACCAGTTCCAGTGGGCGGTATGTCTGGCGGCGTACGCCTTCCAGTGCGCGTGGCAACCATCTGACCTTGTAGGCCGGCATCACCACGCTCACCAGGGGGAGGTCGTCAGGGGGGGCATTCATTCAGTACGGTTTCCGGCAAGTGTGTCGTGTATCCGCTGTACCACCCGGCGCGCGTTGTTCGCATCCTCGTGGCGGAAGAACAGACGACGGGCATTGCGATGGCGTTCGTCGGGTTGGAACCGTGGGTGTGTCAGGGCGACATCCAGCGCTTCCAGCAGGGCATCGAACGTGGTGGTAACCGGGCCGGGGAAGACCAGCTCCGGTTCGTAGAGCAAGCCGTTCTGCTGCTCGCGATAGTCGTCCAGGTCGTACGCGAAGCCGATGACCGACAGGCCGAGGTACAGCGCATCGACATGGACGGACGAGTAATCGGTGACCACCACGCTGCTTTCGCGCAGCAAGGGCGCGATTTCATGAAACTGCGCGTGGCCGAGGTCCAGCAGTGTTTCATCGTCGATGTGGCGCGTGTCCAGCAGCGCATCCCTTGTATGCATGTAATGGCCGCGAATGCCGAGTACGGCATGGTGGCGTTGCAACATGGCCTTCAGTCGTGAAACCTCGTCATCGCTGAAACGGTAGCTGCGCGCGCCGCTGGCGCTGGCATCGCGGTAGGTGGGGGCGTAGAGCACAAGCCTGCGTCCGCCGCGCAGGGCACGTATCTGCACCAATTCGTAGTCCAGACCTGCCGGCAGATCCGTTTCCGGCATGTGCAGGAAGTCGGTGCGGGGCAGGCCGGTCAGCCAGACGCTGGCCGGAGGGATCGGGTGGAATATCGCACTCATGGCGAGGGCATCGACCTCGGAGGAGGCGACCAGACCGGCGTAATGGCCACGTTCGCGGCGCCGGAATGCGTCGCGGTCGCCGTGTCGGCGCTGACTGGGGTTGGCCAGCGCGAACAGGCGCTTGAGCGGGATGCCATGCCACAGGTTGACCACCACGCGTCGGCGCAGGGAGGGCCGGGGCGATCCGTAGCCGCCATTGTGCCAGGTCAGAGACATGTCCAGCGTGGTGGAGTTGGTCAGCAGGAAAACGCCGCAGCGGGCCAATTCCAGCAAGCCGTGGAGGGTGTCGAGCCGCACGATCCTGACGTGGTGGGATTCCTCGATCCCGCGTGGCGGGTTGTCGCCGCGCACGAACACCCTCACCTGCACGGAAGGATCGTGGCGGACCTGCTCGAACACCGCGCGCGCGTTCTCGATGAATTGACCCCGCTTGATCGGGTGGTCAAAGAACGCCCAGTGGTCCATCCGTTTGGGCAGCAGTGCATCCCACGCCCGCCAGAGTGCCAGCAGCAGCTTGCCCCGCCGGGCATCCACTATCCGGCGATGGCAAAGCCCGGGGCGGGCGTGCAAGTCGGTCATGCCGTATGGACGTGCAACTGCGAGAGGATGAGATCGCAGACCTGATCGGCTTCCGCCGGCCGCAGTTCCGGGTGGATGGGTAGGCACAACACGCGCCGCGCAACGGCGTGCGCCACCGGCAAGTTTGCTGGTGTTGCCGACGGCAGGCCGCGATACATCGGGAACTCGCTTATCAACGGATGGAAATAGCGCCGCACCAGAATGTTCTGCTTGCGCATCAGATGGTAGAGGGCGTCGCGGCTGATCGGGAAATCATCGTCGATCATCACCGGGAAGTAGGCATGGTTGTCCGCTCCTCCCGCTCGATCGCGCGATAGGCAATGCAGACCACGTGTGCCGGACAGGCGTTGGCGGTAGTGGGCGTCAATCTCGGCCCGGCGCGCCAGCGCCTGGTCGATGTGCTTGAGTTGGAGTAGACCGAACGCCGCACTGACCTCGTGCATCTTGCCGTTGATGCCCGGCGCGACAACCGTCGTTTCGTTGACGAAACCAAAATTCTTGAGGTGGTCGATGCGCTGCTTGGTGCGCGCATCCGGGCAGATGATCGCGCCGCCCTCGAAGGTGTTGAACACCTTGGTGGCATGGAAACTGAGTATCGACAGGTCGCCGTGGCGCAACACGCTGCCGCGCGTATCGCGCACAGCAAAGGCGTGGGCCGCATCGTAGATCACCCGCAGGTTGTAGGTGTCGGCGATACGGGCGATGGCGGCAACGTCGCAGGGCGTACCGTAGCAATGCACTGGCATGATCGCCGTGGTCTGCGGAGTGATCGCGGCCTCGATCTTCGACGGGTTGAGGTTGAGGGTTTCGGGATCAATGTCCACGAACACCGGCTTGACGCCGTTCCACAGCAACGAATGCGCCGTGGCGACGAAGGAGTACGGGGTGGTGATGACCTCGCCGGTGATGCGCAGCGCCTGCAACGCGGTGACCAACGCCAGCGTGCCGTTGGCGAACAGCGCGATGTGCTTGACGCCGAGATAGGCGCACAAGGCCTTTTCCAACGCCTGGTGCATGCTGCCGGCGTTTGTCAGGATGCGGCTTCCCCAGATCTTTTCCAGATAGGGAATGAACTCCTCCAGCGGTGGCAAAAGCGGGCTGGTGACGTGGATGGGCTTGGTTTTCATCCAATGCTCTTGGGCCGGCGGGGCGCGGTACGCCTACGGAAACCGCTTTTCCGGATAAAGGCAAGTTTCGTTCCATATCAGTGGCCTGCCATGACTGGATCAGGCGCGCAGGTCCAGCAACTGTTCGATGGCGTCCACGTCGAAAACCGGGATGCCGGTTTTTTCCAGCACGTCGCGGCGTTCGCGGAAGGCGTCGTCTATGAAGACGGCCGGGACGTCGGGGGCGATGGCCATGCTCTTGGGCGAACCATCGCGCAGATGGATGATCTGGTTGAACAGCCCGGCATGGAGCCGGTGCCGTTCCAGCGTGCGTTGCGGGCAGTCGGCGTGTCGGGTCAGCAGCACCACTTCGATCCCCATGCCGGCCCACTGGTAGAGCAGGGCCGCCAGCATCGGGTTGACCTTGCCGCTGGCTATCAGGGTGTCGTCCAGATCCAGATAGACCCTGCGGTAGTGCAACCCAATGCGGTAACGGTTGCCCAGTGCGCGGTCGAGTTGCAGCGGGTATTGCTGCGGCAGCACCGCGAACGGCCGGCCAAGGTGGGCATAGACATGAAGCAGCGCGAAGTTGACGCCGCGCATGCGTGACAGTGCCATCGAGCCGGCGATGCGCGGGGCGACTTCCAGCAGCTTCGGTACGCCATGCCTGTCCCGGCGCACCTGGAAGAACCACGCGCCACGCAGGTGCAGTTCACCGGCGATGGCCGCGGCCATCGTGGCTAGTTCCGGCGCAACGACAGGCTCAGTACGCACACTGATCCCGCCCTTCACACGCAGCCGCCGCCGGGGCGCGGCATGCAGCAGCATGCCGGCGGCGTCGGAGATGCAATCCACGGTGTATTCCTCACCGGGCAGGTATTCGCTGAAGACGTGAGGCGTGCCGCTTTCCAGCAACTGGCGATGGCGGGCGGCATCATCTATGCGCTCGGCCCCTTGGCTGCCCTGGCCGATGGCAGGTTTGGCGAAGATCGGGTAGGTACAGCTCGGCGCGCCGGCATCGCCGGGTACGATGCCCAACGGACGCAGGCGGGCATGGGTGAGGCGCTTGTCGCGGCACAGCGCCGCGGTATCCGCATCGGGCACCGCGGCTGCGGCGAGCAGGTGCTCGTGCCGGGCGGCCAGTAGCGGGATGACGCTGTCGTGGGCGGGCACGACCAGGTCGATGCCCCACTCGTGGATCAGCGTGTTGAGCGCACCTATCAGGTCGCCACTGTCGGCGGTGGCGTCTATCCGGCGATAGTGGTGGTAGGTGAACTCGCCGTGGTCATCGACCGAGGATGCGCCATGCAGGCGCACGTCCTTGGCATGGCGGAGTGCAGCGTGAACCTCCAGTCCGATCTCCGAGCCGCAGGGAAACACCAATACATTGATCCGGTGCGCAGGTCCGTCGGTCTTTGCAACAGGCAAGGCGCTCACGCGAGCCCCTCGATGCACTGATGGAATTGCTCCAGCACGCGTGCGCAATATGCCTCAGCATCCCAGTGTGGGGCGTGCGTGCGCTGTTGCAACCATTGACTCATGCCTTCGATCAGGCCGGCAGTGGAATTTTCCACAAGTGTGCCGGCACCGTCGGCGAGCACGCTGGCGGGACCTGCGATTCGGGTGGCGAGGGCGGGCGTGCCAAGGATTAATGCTTCCAGCAGGACGATCCCCTGGCCCTCGTGCCGCGAGGGCAGTACGAACAGGTCCATCCGTGCCATCAACGGAAATGGGTTGTAGAGTGCACCGGTGAGCCGGACGCGGTCGCCGAGTCCGAGACGACCAATCTGATCGAGCAGAGCCTGCCGCTCCGGTCCCTCGCCGGCAATGACCAACTTCAATCGAGGGTAGGTTGCGACCAGTGTGTGGAAGGCATCGAGCAGGCGATCATGCCCCTTTTCCGGCGAGAGCCGACCGACGCTGCCGAACAGGATCGCGTCGCCGATCCATTGCTCCAGCCCATCCGGCAAGGGGGCCTGCGCACCCTTGCGAATCCGTTCCGGGTCGATGCAGTTCTCGATCACTTGAAAGCGGCGGTCGCCTGCGCTTGAGAAGTTCCGCCGGTTGACCTCGCCCAGACTGGCCGACACCGATGCCAGAAGGTCGAAACGAGGGTACTGCGCGAACACCTTTTCGAGTTGCGGGTACTTGATCCGGTGTTCTTGCAGCATGTCGTTGTGCAGGTAGATCATCGCGCGCGTGCCCGGTGGCCGGCCAAGTGCGAACAGGGTGGCCCAGAAGGTGGAATAGCCGGAGAAGTCCACGACCACGTCGATCCGGGCGTCACCGAACTGGCGCCTGTACTCTCGTTCGAAGAAACGCCGCAAGCGGGCCTGGGCGCGTTCGCCGGCAACGGCATCGGTGCCGAGGCGGCCATGCAGCCACTGGTCCTCGAGGCAGGCCACCGGATGGCTCATTCTCGCCCAACGTTGCGTCCCGGCAGGCAGCTCGGCGTAGCGATCCAGGCGTTGCGGGTAACTTTCCATGCTCCAGGGATCGACGACCACGGTCGAGGAGAAGCGCTCCGGATCCAATTGCGATACGAGCTGGTTGAAGGATGCGGTGATCCCGTTGGTATTGAAGTTCCCTGCATGGAACAGCAGGTTGGTCCGCGTCTGGGATGGTGGTTCGAATCGTGCTTCGGCCGCATCGTCGAAGAAGAAGGCGACGACACGTGCAGCCGCATGGCCATCGTCGTGGGGACAATAGGTCGTGAGGGCTGCATCGACCGGCACGGTTGTGGTCGAAAGCGCTTCGCCGAGCGCCGCGTCCAGCCCGGCCGGGTCACGACACAGTTGCACTGGCAGTGATTCCGGCGCGATGTACATGCCGCGCTCGGCGCAGTAGTGCTCCAGATCCGGTGTGTAGAGGATGGTTGGGCGCCGGGTCGGCAGGAAGTCGAACAGGATCGAGGAGTAATCGGTCACCAGTACGTCCACTCCCGCCAGCAGCTCGGTGATGTCCATGCCCGGCGGGACCGAGAGCACTCCGTCGGGCAACCGCCCGGCAATCTGGCGCGCGACGAACGGATGCGCGTTGAACACCAGCGCGACCGGATGCCGTGACAATGTCGCAATCGCCGTCTTCAACACGCTGGTATCGAACGAGGGTGTGTGGACCTCGCCACGGTAGGTGGGCGCATACAGCACTACGGGTACGCCATCGGCCACGCCGAGCCGGCGCCGTACCTGTGCACGGGTCTCGGATCCGGTACGAACCAGGCAGTCCACGCGCGGGTGGCCGGTTTCGGCGATGCTGCCTGTGAATACGGCGGCCACATCGTTGGAATCCAGCAGCGCCTGGTGGGTATGACGGTTCTGAACGGCCAAGTGAGTGACTTGCAACAGGTTGCGGCTGACGTTGCGATGGTCGAACAGGGAGCTGCGCACGTCGCGGCCCAGTGTCTTGAGCGGCGTGCCATGCCAGGTGTTGAGATAACGCTGACCGGAGCGGCGCACGAAGTACGGTGGGAAGGTGGTGTTGTTGACCAGCCATGCGGCGGTGGCCAGGTGGCGCGCGTAGCTGGTGCTTCCGTGCCTGACCAAAACCACGTCCGCCATGGTCGCCAGCTCTTCCGGCACCTGGGTGCCGGGCCGGACCACCCAGACATGCCGCCAGCCTGCGTCGGCAAAACGCCGCCGCGCCTCGTGAAAAACGGCCAGCGGGTTGCAGTTGATCGCATTGCCGTGGTTGCACTCGTACAGCACGGTATGCGCATCCGGTTCCAGGGTATCCAGGAACTCGGCGTATTCGAACTTTATATCGGCCACCGTGGGGGGCGGCAAGTGGGAGAAGTCGCGCTTGTAAAGTCGAGTGTCGGCGAAGGCTCCGCAGGCACCTTGCAGGTCGCCCAGTTGGGCCAGTGCCAGGCCCAGGCGATAGTGGTCCAGTGCGCGGAAATCGCTGCGACGGAGCGCAGCCTGATGGTAGGCCGCCGCGGCCTCGCGTAGTCGTCCGAGTCGTTCGTGGAGCACGCCCAGTTCGAAGTGGATGTCGGCATCGTGGATGTTGCGTGCGAGCATCTGTTCGAGCTGTGCACGACGTGATTCCGGGTCAATGCCTTCCGGGGGCATCCCGATTTCGTCCATGTCGAGCAGGCATCCGCTCCATGCCTCGATTGCGGCCTGCGGCTGTCCAGCGTGGAACAGGCACAGGCCAAGGCGGTAGCGCCAGTCGGGATTCTGACCAGCCAAGGTCAATGCCCGTGCATAACGAATTGCGGCTTCGGCATGGCGTCCGAGGCGTTCGAGCATGTAGCCGAGGCGGTAATGTCGGTCGGCACGCGCGGGGTCTATTTCCAAAGCACGTGCGTAGGCGGCAGCAGCCTCTTCCCAGCGCAGCAGCATCTCCAGAGCGAAGCCGTGGGCGAAGAGCAGGGCGTCTTCGTCGGGCCGGCTGAGGAGGCGTTCGGCATATGCATCGCACGCAGCGGCCCAATCTCCGTTGCGTTGGTGCACGACGCCTATTCCGAGCATGGCGACCTCGGGATCCAGGGCCTCCAGAGTGGCATGAATGGCCGCAGCCGCAGCCGCATGCTCAAGCTGGCCGTGGACCTTGCCGAGCCGGTACAGCGTATCGAAGCGGTATGGCTCCAGCTTCAGCGCTTCCTCGTAGGCCTCTACTGCCGCATCCAGCCAGCCCAAGCGTTCATTGGCGTGACCCAGATCGTGGAACCAGTCGGTGCAGCCTCCAGTCAGGGCTATGGCGCGCTGCAATGGATCGATTGCGCGGCGCCAGCCGCCGCGCTTGAACAGGATCCGGGCCAGCAGCACATGGTGCCCCGCAGAGCCAGCATCCAGCTCGCACGCCCTCACGGCGAACATGTCGGCCAAATCCCACTGTTCCATGCGTGCCAAGTTGGCAGCGATCCTGGCAAAAACGCTGGCGTCGCCCTCAAGGCGTTTGAATAGGGCCAGGGTAGCGATGTTGAATGCGGTCTTGCGTGATATCTCCAGCCGCTCCCCGGGCAGGAGGCAGGTTTGCACGCCTGCTTGCCGGCCATGCGTCTCGAAGTGGGCGATTGGGTCGGCGGCGAGGTTGGATTCCAAATGCCAGACCCGGTACCACCATAGATCGAAGGTTGCGGAGGGGTTGCGGAATTCGAGCCAGCCGCGTTTGCGGAAATGCAGGTATGGATCGGCACCTGTGGTGGCGACGTCCGGATTGTTGTCCAAGTAGAACCCGGCGTCGAACCATTCGGGAACCGTGATGCGTTGTGCCGCTGCCCGCGGTGAAGGCTCCGCCCGGATTTTGATCGTCGATGGGATAGCGAAGGAAAGGGCGTCGTTCATGGCGAATTCTGCTGGGAAGGGGCTGGCGCTCAGGACACTGCCCGGATATTGGCCTTGAGGAGAGAGCTGGAGATGTCCTCGGTTCGTGGCAGGTAGCGGACCTGGCAATGTCGCTTCAGGTGGTCGAAGTGGCCAGCCCAGTCCGAACCCATGACCAGCACGTCGGCCCGGAGGCGCAGGATGTCGCCGGTCTTCTGCTCCCAGTTGTCCTCCGGGAATACCGCATCGACATAGCGGATCGCGCGCAGGAGCTCGGCGCGGTCGGCGTAGCTCTGGGTCGCGTGCTTGTTCTTCTGCGCATTGAAGCGGTCTGTGGACAGTCCGACGACTAGGCGATCGCCCATGTCGCGTGCGCGACGCAGCAAGTTCAGGTGACCGACGTGCAGCAGATCGAAGGTGCCATAGGTCAGAACAAGGGTCATGGGTTTGGCCCGATTCGCTGGTTGCTGTTCGGGCTGGCGGAGATTCTTTCCGCCAAAGTGGAAAGGATCTCCGGGCCGAGGGGGTGGGGGGCGAACAGCACATTGTGGTAGCCCTTGAACTCGTAGGCCGCGCCGGATTCCCTGCGCAGGTCAGCCAATACCGGCTGGAGCTCCATCGCGTTGTCGTCCACTTCGTACGCGCATTCGTAGCCGAGCCCGGTAAATACTTCGTACAGTTCGGAGAACTGCTGCGCCGAGAGTACTTCCACCAGGACCCAGGGACGGTTGGCGGCGAAGAACTTGGCACCGCCCCGGAGCACGGATAGTTCGTGGCGTTCCACGTCCATCTTCACCAGCCCTACCGGAGTCCGGTCGTTGCTGGCCCAATATTCGTCAAGGGTGACCACGGAAGCACGGCCCTTGCGCGCTACTGGCGAGGAGAAACGGTGGGCCAGGAATTCCAGCGAGGCGCCGGTGGTCATTCGCAGGTCGTTGTAGTTGAACTCGACTTCTCCAGCCTCGGACGACACGCCGACCCGGTTGACCTTGACCCGGCTCTCAAGCCCGGAAATGGCCAGGTTGAGTCCGAAGCGGTCGATGATGTCAGGCATCAGATCGAAGTAATGGACTCCGGCATTGCCCACCGACGCGGCCAGCAGCGAATAAACACCGCAGTGTCCGCCGACGTCATAGACCGCTGCCTCCGTGCTCGCCGCAAGCAGGCCGAACAGGATGCAGGACAGGGATTCGTACGAGTCGCGGCCGTAGTAGAAATAGATGCCGGAAACCTTGTCGTCAGCCTCGTGGTACATCCAGAATGGCGTGGCGCCGGTGATCTCCACCAGGACCGGTCCCGTCCAAGGGCGGTCGCGCAGCAGCTCCTGGAACTCCTTCTCCTGGACGATATGGTTGCGGGCCACGTGGTCGGGCCGTAGCAATGGCCGGTCCGCCATGCTACGGATCAATCGGGCTTCCATGGTGCATCTCCAGTTGAAGGGGCGGCCTTCCGAGGAAGGCATGAACCATGCCATCCCTGAAACAGCCCGCCGATTTCCTCTACTCCCGCTCAATCCCGTACTTCCGCAACTTCTCCACCAGCGTGGTCCGGCGCAGCCCCAGCAATTGCGCAGCATGGGCGACCACGCCCTGGGTGCGTTCCAGCGCCTCGTTGATCAGCTTCAGCTCGATGCTGGCCATGTGGTCGCGCAGGTCCAGGCCGTCGTCGGGCAGTTGGGTCGGCGATTCCACGGCCTTGCCGTTGGCAGGCGGGGCCGACGGGGTGGAGATGGGGAGACCGGACAGCGGGCGCTCCTCGTCCGCGGCGGTGGCCGGGGCCGCCGGCGGGTCGCCGCGGTAGCGGGCCGGCAGGTCCTGCACACGGACCAGGCCGCCGGGATGCAGCACCGCCAGCCGTTCGACCAGGTTGGTCAGTTCGCGTACGTTGCCGGGCCACGGGTAGCCGGACAGTGCCTGCAGGGCCTCGGAGGCGAAGCGCACCTCGCCGCGGCCGGTGCGGGCCAGTTGCGCGGCGATGGTTTCCACCAGCGCGGGGATGTCCTCGATGCGCTCGCGCAGCGCCGGTACTTCGATCGGGAACACGTTGAGGCGGTAGAACAGGTCCTCGCGGAACTTGTCCTCGCCGATGCGCTCTTCCAGGTTGCGGTGGGTGGCGGCGATCACGCGCACGTTGCAACGGATGGTCTGGTTGCCGCCGACGCGCTCGAAGCTGCGCTCCTGCAGCACACGCAGCAGCTTGACCTGCATCGGCAGGCTCATGTCGCCGATTTCGTCCAGCAGCAGGGTGCCGCCCTCGGCCATCTCGAAGCGGCCCTTGCGCGCGCTCAGGGCGCCGGTGAACGCGCCCTTCTCGTGACCGAACAGCTCGCTTTCCAGCAGGTCCGGCGGGATCGCGCCGCAGTTGATCGCCACGAACGGGCCGTCGCGGCGCGGCGAGCGCTGGTGGATGGCACGCGACACCACTTCCTTGCCGGTGCCGGATTCGCCCAGCACCAGCACGGTGGTGTCGAAGCCGGCAACCTGCTCGATCAGCTGGCGCAGTGCGCTGATGGCCGGGCTGATGCCGGTGGGGCCGCTGTCCTCGCCGCCGCTCTGGTGCTCGGCGTCCAGCCGCTTGAGGCTGGCGCGGCGCAGCAGGGCCTCCATCTGCGCATGGCGCATGGGCTGCTCCAGCGGCCAGACGTTGGCTTCGTGCAGGCCGTAGTGGCGGGAAAAGGCCAGCGGGTCGCCCTCGGCCAGCAGCACCGGCGGCGGCATCGCGGTGTCGCCCAGCCACTGGAAGAACGGCTCGGCGCGGGCCGGGTCCTCGATGGTGCCGACCACCAGTGCCATCCAGTCGCTGGCGTGGTGGCGGGTGATGTCGATGTCGCCCACGTCGGTGACCCAGCGCGGGTTGAGGTCCATGAATTCCAGCAGGGCGACGCTGCGCTCGGCGCGCACGGCCTCGCTGTCGATGACCAGGATGCGCGATTCACTCATGGCCGTCCGCCTTGCGGATGCCCTCCAGGATCGGCATCACTTCCTGGATGTAGGACAGCTTGCTGACGAAATTGTCGGCACCGGCGCGCTGGGCGTGCTCGCGGTGCTCGGCATCGTCGAAGTGGCTGGCGATGACGATGTAGGGCGGCTCGTCCTGGGTCTTGATCAGGCGCGTGGCCTGCAGCCCGCCCATTTCCGGCATTGCCAGGTCCATCAGCACCACGCGCGGGCGCAGGGCCTCGGAGCGCTCGATGGCCTCCAGCCCGTTGGCCGCGCTGCCGACGATTTCCAGCCAGTCGAGCTTGCGGAAATGGCGCATGGCCGCGTTGATGAAACCTTCGTGGTCGTCGACCAGCAGAACGGTCAGCTTGCTCATGGGGGTCTCTCGGGTTCAGCCTGCGCGGGCCAACTGGGGACGTGCATTTTGCCGCTTCCGCGCGCGCGCCGGGGCGATGTCCAGCTGCTCACGATACTTGGCCACGGTACGACGGGCGATGTTGACCCCCTGTCGCGACAGCAGCAGGGCGATGGCGTCGTCGGCCAGCGGCCGTGCCGGCGGCTCGGATTCGATCAGCCGGCGCACCATCGCCTTGACCGCCAGCCCGGAGATGCTGGCGCCTTCCAGCCGCACCGCGAAGAAGTGCTTCAGCTCGAAGGTGCCGCGCGGGGTCTGCAGGTACTTGCCGGAGGTGATGCGCGAGACGGTGGACTCGTGCATGCCGATGGCGTCGGCCACTTCCTTCAGGGTCAGCGGCGCCATCGCTTCCTCGCCTTCGGCCAGGAACGCGGCCTGGCGCTCGACGATCACCCGTGCGGTGCGCAGCAGGGTGTCGTAGCGCATCGACAGGCCACGGGTGAACCAGCGCGCTTCCTGCAGCATTTCGCGCAGTGGCTGGTTGGCGCCGGCGTCGCTTTCGCTCAGTGCCTTTTCGTAGGCCGGGTTGATGCCCAGGCGCGGGGTGGTGCCGGGGTTCAGCGCCACGCGCCACTGGCCGTCGGCGTGCCAGGCGACCACGTCGGGGATCACCGCGCTGTCTTCCTGCGGCTGCAGGCTGTCGCCGGGGCGCGGCTGCAGCGACAGGACCAGGCGGAACGCCTCGTGCACGTCGGCCTGTTCCACGCCGTATTCGCGGGCGAGGGCGGCGTAGTCATGGTCGGCCAGCAGGTTCAGGTCGCCGCCGAGCAGGCGATTGGCCAGGTGCCGCGCCGGCACCGTGCCGGGCAGCGCGGCCAGCTGCACCTGCAGGCATTCGCGCAGGTCGCGCGCGGCCATGCCGATGGGGTCGCCCTGCAGCAGGTGCTGGCGGATGCCTTCCACGTGCGCGGCGTTGCGATCGAAGCGGGCGCTGGCCAACAGGGTCAGCTGCGCCAGCGGCGCGGAGAGGTAGCCGGCGTCGTCGCAATGCTCCAGCCAGAATGCGGCGATGCCCAGGTCGGCTTCGTCCAGGTCCAGCGCCAGGGCCTGCAGGATGCGCAGGTGCGGGTCGCTGGATTCGCCGGCCGGCAGGCGCGCGGTGCGGTCCTCGTCGGCGTCGTTCCAACTGCCGCCGGCCACGTCCCACATCGAGCTTTCCGGCAGTTCGTCGAACGCGGCGGTTTCCAGCTGCACATCGCTGCCGGGGATGGCCTCGGCCTCGGTCGCCTGCTCTTCCAGCTCCAGCAGCGGGTTGTTCTCCAGCGCCTGGCGGATTTCCTGCTCCAGCTGCAGGCCGTTCAGTTGCAGCAGGCGGATGGACTGCAGCAGCGACGGCGTGAGGTGGAGCTGTTGGCCGAGTTGGGTGGCGAGCGTGGCTTTCATGCGATTCCCCGGTGACGCGTGGTTGGCGTCGGTATGGAATGCATCTTGCTTTTGCGGTGCCGGGGGCTGAATCGGTCAAACCCCTACATGTGTAGGGAAATTACCTACATCACAGAAATGTTTTACTCGATTGCGTCATGCATTTGACGCCTGGCCTATGGCTTCCGCGGCGGATAGGCGCGTGTTGGAAATTTGACGCCGCATGCGACGGGTTTCTTTTTTTGTGATTTTTGTCACAAATTTTCGCCACTACCGCACTGCCGGAGACCTCTGGTGGCCGCGATTGCGCGTCACATCAACTCGTGCTGGTGGCGGGCGGCCAGCAGCAGCAGGTCGTTGGCGCGGCGGCACCCCAGTGCTTCCATCATCCGCGCCCGGTGGGTTTCCACGGTCTTGGCGCTGATACCGAGGTCGGCGGCGATCTCCTTGGTGCTCTGGCCGTTGCCGAGCCGGCGCAGGATCTGCCGCTGTCGCGGTGAGAGCGCGGCGATGCCGGTGGGGCGCTCGTGGCCCTGCGCCGGTACCAGCATCCTTGCCGAGATCTGCGGGCTCAGGAACACCTGCCCCGAGCAGGCTGCATGCAAGGCCAGTTCCAGTTCCTGCGGCGCCGCATCCTTGACGACGAAGCCCGCCGCTCCCCGGTCCAGCGCGTCGCGCACGTGCTGGATGTCGTCGTGCATGGACATGATCACCACGCGCGCCTGCGGCAGCCGGGTGCGGATGTCGGAAAGTGCTTCGAGGCCGCTGCGGCCGGGCAGGGAAAGATCGAGCAGGACCACGTCGGGGCGATGCTGCAGGGCCAGTTCCAGCGCCTGCTCGGCATTGCTCGCTTCGGCCGCCACTTCCACCCCGGCAAAGCCCTGCAGCAACCGGCACAGGCCCGCACGCACGAGGGTGTGGTCATCGACAATCAGGACACGCACGGCAACGGGAAGGTCACGGCTGGAAGTGGTCGCACCATAGCCGAGCGCTGGCGGGGAGCCAACCGGCAATGGTCATGGGGGTGTACGGGAAAGCGAGTGCATCGGCGGCGCTGTCCGCGCGCGTTCACGGGGCAGAAACGGATCGGCCGTAGGCATGGGGCTTGCCCCATGCGTGGCTTCCCCGGCAAGGCTCCGCGTGGGGCGAGCCCCACGCCTACGAGGGGCGCCGGCTGTTGGCGATCTGCCGGCGATGCAGGCGGAACAGGTGCCGTTCCAGCGCCATCTCCAGCGCATTGCCAGGGTCGTTCAGGCGCAGCCACAGGTAATGACCGCCATTGCCGGAGGCGGCTTCGGCCAGTACCTGCACGGGCAGTTCGATGTGGTCGGGCAGCCAGTCCGCTGGCTGCAGGCGCACGATGCCCTGGGTGCCGGCAGCGCTGCCGGTGCGCTGGCCCAACTCCATGCGCAGGCCGCGGCGCGACCAGCGCAGCGGGCGCAGGGGCAGGGCGGTGGCGTCGGACTGGCGCAACAACCGTCCCAGCAGCACCAGCACCAGGTCCATGCGCGCTTCCAGGCGCTGTGCCTGCAGGCTGGCATCGCTGCGTTCTTCGCCGTCTTCGGTGGTGCGCGAATCCTCCACCAGTGCGACGCTGCGCAACAACATTTCGGCGGCACCGGGGTGGATCACGGTGCTGCCGGCCTCGAAGCTGGCCGGCAGTGCCACGTCGCAGGACAGCGTATCGGCGAACAGCTCGGTTTCCGCCGGGTGGTGCACGCTGCTGGCACCGGGGTCGTTCATGCCAGCGTTCCGGCCTGCTGGTAGGCGTGGGCGGCGCGTACCGATTGCCGGCCGCTGCGCAGGTGCGCCGCGGCGACGTCGCGGCGGGCCAGCATGTCGCGGGTCAGCTCGCGCTGCAGTTCCAGCAGCTTGCGCAGCCCGTTGGCGGCGGCCTGGGTGCCGCAGGTTTCGATGAATTCGCGCAGGTGACGGTCGTGCCTGACCGCGATCAGCGCGGCTTCGGCATGGTCTTCCTGCTCCACCGCGGTACGCAGGGCGTCCAGGTCGGCGTGCAGGGCCTGCAGGGTGGCGTCGTGATCCATGCGTGTCTTCTCCTCAGGCACCCGCCGCCACCGGCATGTGGCGCTGTTCGCCGGGGATGGCGTTCCAGGCCGATTCGATTTCGCTCATCACCGTTAGCGATTCCCGCAGCGCTTCGGCGTCATTGTTCAGGTTGGCCTCGGTCAGGCGCTGGATGACGAAGTCGTACAGGGCCGACAGGTTGCCGGCGATTTCGCCGCCGGCTTCATGGTCGAGCGAGCCGTTGAGGTGGCCGATGATGGCGCATGCCTCGCCGATCACCTTGCCCTTCATGGCCTGGTTGCCTTGGGCGAGAAAGGCTTCGGCACGGCGCATGCGCTCGTTGGCGCCTTCGAACAGCATGGCCACCAGCTTGTGCGGGTCGGCATCCACAACCCGGGTCGATATCCCGACCTTGCGATACTGCTCTGCGTGGTTGCGGCTGGAACCGTACATTGGGGGAGGTCTCCTGGAACCTGTCCGGCGCCGCGGGGCATGGGCGGCCGGAATGATGGGTGGCTGTTACGTATATCGGCCGCGGGGACCGCCTACTTGAGCCGCCGGTCAGCTCTTCGTCTGCTGCAGTGCGCTCAACTGCTGGGCCAGATAATTGCTGGTGCTCTGCATCTGCGCCACCAGCGTATCCATCGCGGTGAACTGCGCGGTGTAGCGCGCCGAGACCTTCTCCATGCGCGCATCCAGGTCGTCCAGGTCCTTTTCCAGCTTCTTGATCTGCTTGTTGAGGGAATCGGTGCGCTGGGTCAGGGTGCCGGTGCTGTCCAGGTTGCTCTTGAGCATGCCGGACAGCGAGGAGGAGAGCTTGCCGTCCTTGCCCAGCAGCGCGGACGCGGCGGCCGGGTTGTCGGCCATCGCCTTGTCGAAGGTGCTGGCGTTCAACGTCAGCGTACCGTCGGTGCCGATGGCCAGGCCCAGTGCCTTCATGTCGACGACGTTGGCGCTCAATTGGCTGCGCAGCTGCTGTTGCAGGCCGCGCACCAGCGAGTCGCCGGTCAGTGCGGAAGCCTTGTCGTTGGTCGCGTCATAGGCGCTGGACGACTTGAGCAGGTTGACCGAGGCGTTGTAGGCGCTGACGAAGGCCTGCAGGTTGATCTTGAGCGGGCTGTTGTCCTGGCCGACGGTCAGGGTCTTGGTGGTGCCTTCCTCGGCCTTGGTCAGGTTCAGGGTGATGCCGGGGATCAGGTCGCTGATGCTGTTGCTGCTGGACTCGCGCTCGAACCCATCCACCCGCACGCGCGCATTGGTGGCCTCCACGATCTGGTTCAGGCCGCCGCCGCTGCCGTCCCAGGTCAACACGGACAGGCCGCCGTTGCCACCGCTGGTCGAGATGGTCAATGCACCTTTGGTGCCGGCATTGACGGCATTGAGCACGAGGTGCTGGCCGTCATCGGCGGTGATGATGGTGGCATTGACCCCCTTGCCGCCGGCCGCCTTGTTGATGGCTGCGGCGATGTCGGAGAGCTTGCTGTCGGGCTTTATCTCGACGTCGAGGGTTTCGTCGCCCCAGGCGATTTTCAATGTCCCGTCGCCCACCGCGGCATCGGCGGCGAAGGCCCCCGAGCTGAGCTTCTGCGATTGCGCCAGGCTCAGCACCTCGACATCGTAGGTGCCGGCGGTAGCCTGGGTCTTGCCGGTGCTGGCATCGGTCACCACGGTGGCGCCGAAGCCGCTGCCGTCCGGCACGGTGGTCTTGTAGGCGGGGGCGTCGGCACTCTTGATCAATGCCGCCAGCGAGGACTGCAGGCTGCTCAGCGAGCTCTTGATGCTGCCGAACGCCGAAAGCTGGGTGGTGGCGGCCGTGCCCTGGGTGTTGATGCGGTCGGCCACCGGTTTGCGTTCGTTGGCCACCAACTGCGAGACCAGGGTGGGAATGTCCAGGCCGGAGCCGACGGCAGCGAGGGAGGGAGCCATGAGGATTCCTTCGGTGGCAAGAAGATGCCTGTAGGGACACCTCCGGATATCGGCAGGTGTCGCCGCGACTTTAGCGCGTTGCGCGTGATCCCCTGGTTGAAAGCAACTCCCGTGCCATTCCTTCGCTTGCCTGCGGGTGCCGGGCTTGCCCGGCACGGGGCTTTGCCGGGAAAGCTTCATGCGGGGCGAGCCCCGCATCCATGAGTTGGTTCAATTCCGTATCTGCAACGCAAAAGGCCCTGCCTTGCGGCAGGGCCCTTCGTTGCGGTGCAGCCCGGGATCAGCCCAGCAGGCTGAGCACGTTCTGGGTGGCGCTGTTGGCTTGCGCCAGCATGGCGGTACCGGCCTGCTGCAGGATCTGCGTACGGGTCAGTTCAGCCGTTTCCTTGGCGTAGTCGGTGTCGCGGATGCGGCTGCGCGAGGCCGACAGGTTTTCCGAGGTGGTGGCCAGGTTAGAGATGGTGGAGCTGAAGCGGTTCTGGATCGCACCCATGTCGGCACGCGAGCTGTTGACCGAGGTCAGAGCCTTGTCCACGATTTCCAGGGCGCGCTGGGCACCGGTGAAGCTGGAGATGTCCAAGTTTTCCAGATGGTTGACGCCACCATTATTGGCAGTCGCGCCTGCTGCGGCAGTTGCCGCAGCCAGATCGGTGGCCAAACTGAGGGTCACGCCAGCCGCGGAGCCTGAGCCATTGGTGATGCCGACGAAGTCCTGCCCAGCCTTGAGCGAGGTCAGCTGGATGTCGCCATCGTCATTGACCGAGGCATGCAGGCCGGTCTGGTCCATCTTGTCATTGAGAGCCTGGACGATCTTTCCCTGGACTGCCTCGGCGTCATCGCCGACTTCGACCTTCACGTCGTCCAGCGTCACGTTGGTGGTGGTACCGGCGGCATTCTTGACGCTGACGGTGATCCCGCTGATGGTGCCCGAGGCGGTCGCGGTGCCGGTGACACCAGCACCCGTCACGTCATCGGCGAAGCCGGCCTTGCCCAATTCGTTGATGTTGGCGTCGACGATGCTGTTGATGCCGATGGTCTGGCCGGCGTCGGCGCCGACCTGGAACAGGGCGCCGGTGAAGTCGCCGTTCAGCAGCTTGGTGCCATTGAAGCTGGTCTGGTTGGCGACGCGGTCGATTTCCTTCAGCAACTGGTTGACTTCGGCGTTCAGCGCGTCACGGTCGCTCTGCGAGTTGGTGGCGTTGGACGACTGCACCGCCAGTTCGCGGATGCGCTGCAGGTTGTTGCCGATCTCGACCATCGCGCCTTCGGCGGTCTGCGCCAGCGAGATGCCGTCGTTGGCGTTGCGGGTGGCAACGTCCAGGCCGCGGATCTGGGTGCTGAAGCGCTCGGAGATGGCCAGGCCGGCGGCGTCGTCCTTGGCGCTGTTGATGCGCGAGCCCGAGGAAAGGCGCTGGATGGTGGTGGCCAGGCTGGTGCCGCTCGTGTTCAGGTTGCGCTGAGCATTGAGCGACATGATGTTGGTGTTGATGACTTGTGCCATGATTCGGATTCCTGATTTGGCGTTGGAACCGGCAGTTCGCCTGACCGGTACTGGGTGCAGTGGGGCGGGTGTAGGAGCCATAGCACCGCTGCTGATACCAATAACGGCAGCATGTCGTTCGGCTTTAGGGTGAAGTTGATGCGCCCGCGGCCAGCCCCCTCGGGGGGGGTATCGCCATATGGAAGCGGCGCGGTGGCTTTGGCCATCGCGCCGCTGTTTTTTGGGGGCCGGGTTCTGCGTAGGAGCGACGTAAGTCGCGATAGGGCTTTAACGGGAAAGTCCGGTCGCGACTTACGTCGCTCCTACATCGCTATCTGTCACGCGTCGCGGTTGTGCGCACGCAGGGCGCGCTGCTTCTCGCGGGCCCAGTCGCGGTCCTTGGCGGCGTCGCGCTTGTCGTGCGCCTGCTTGCCCTTGGCCAGCGCGATTTCCAGCTTGATGCGGTTCTTGCTCCAGTACATCGCGGTGGGCACCAGCGTGTAGCCGTCGCGCTCGACGCGGCCGATCAGCTTGTCGATCTCGCGCCGGTGCAGCAGCAGTTTGCGCTGGCGGCGGTCTTCGGGAACGGTGTGGGTGGAGGCCTGGATCAGCGGGGTGATCTGCGCGCCGATCAGGTAGATCTCGCCATCCTTCACGTAGGCGTAGGCGTCGGTCATGTTGCCGCGCCCGGCGCGGATGGCCTTGACCTCCCAGCCCTGCAGCACCAATCCGGCCTCGACCCGGTCTTCCAGGTGGTATTCGTGGCGCGCGCGCTTGTTCAACGCGATGGTTTTGTCGGCCACCGCCTTCTTTGCTTTATCCTTGCCGGGTTTCTTGCTCATTCGCTTATTGTCTCCGATTCGGAGGCGTTCAGGACATCCAGCAGCAACCGCATGCCTACCATCCGCCGCAGTGCCCTGGTCGAACAACCGGCCGCGCGCATGTTCGACCTGGTCAATGACGTTGCCGCCTATCCGCGGCGTTTCCGTTGGTGTGACAAGGCGGAAATTCTGGAAGAGGGACCGGAGCGGCTGGTGGCGCGGCTGGACCTGGGGTTGAGTTCGTTCCGCACCTGGTTCATGACCGAGAACGTGTTGCAGCGCCCGTCCAGCATCGACATGCAGTTGAAGGACGGCCCGTTCAAGCGCCTGCATGGCCGCTGGCAGTTCCTGCCGCTGTCCGATGCCGCCTGCAAGGTCAGCCTGGAGCTGGAATTCGAGCCGGCCTCGCGGCTGTTGGGGCCGGCGCTGGCGCTGGGCTTCCAGGGGCTGGCCGACCGCATGGTCAACGATTTCGTGCGCGTGGCTGAGCAGGGGGGCTGAGCCGTGCGCGTGGAGGTGGTGCTGGCCTGGCCGGACCGTTACCTGCGGCGCGAGCTGGAATTGCCCGAAGGGTGCACCGTCGCCGAAGCGATGGAAATGGCGGCACTGGATGTCGCCGGCGAAACCGTCGCCACTGCCGTGCATGGAGTGCTGACACGGCCCACGCAGGCATTGCGCGAGGGCGACCGGGTGGAGCTGCTGCGGCCGCTGCTGGCCGACCCGAAAGAAAATCGCCGCCGGCGGGCGCGCGGCGGCGATTGAGGTCTCAATCCCGCGCGGGGCGGGTTCAGCGGCCCTTCTTCTTGTCCTTGGCGAGGTTGCGGCCGAACTGGCGCACGCTCTTCCTGGCCAGCTCCGCGTCCTGGTTGGGGAAGTAGTCGCCTTCCCAGCGCGTGACCCGGTCGTTCTCGAAGAACACGGTGAAGTTCTTCATTTCGGTCGTGCCCAGGCGGTTGGTCCGCTGGCTGGAGGTGTAGTCCCAGCGCTGGGCATGGAACGGGTCGGGGATGGACGGCGTGCCCAGCAGCGCATTGACCTGTTGCTTGCTCTGGCCCACCTGCAGCTGCGCCACGGCTTCGGCGTGAATCAGGTTGCCCTGGTAGATGGGCTGCTTGTAGATGATGCCGCAGGCGGTGGTGGACAGGGCGACGACGGCGATCAACAGGAGCTTGCGCATTAGGGACAGGCGATTGGGGAAATCCCGGCGATGATACACTCCCCGGCACCCAGCGCGATCCGACCGGAGGCAACTGGCGTTAAACCGCCAATGAACACGATGGCCATGGAATCCAATGACCTGCGCAAAGTCGGCCTGAAGGTGACGCATCCGCGGATGCGCATCCTGGCGTTGCTCGAGCAGAACACCCCGCACCACCACCTCACCGCGGAGGACATTTACCGCCAACTGCTCGATTGCGGCGACGAGATCGGCCTGGCCACGGTCTACCGCGTGCTGACCCAGTTCGAAGCGGCCGGGCTGGTACTCAAGCACAATTTCGAAGGCGGGCAGGCGGTCTACGAACTGGACCGCGGCGGCCACCACGACCACATGGTCGACGTGGACACCGGCAAGATCATCGAGTTCGAGAGCCGCGAGATCGAGGAGCTGCAGAAGAAGATCGCCGCCGACCACGGCTACGAGCTGGAGGAGCACTCATTGGTGCTTTACGTGCGCAAGAAGCGGCGATGAGCCTGCGTGCGTTATAAGGACAACACCGGCCTTGGCCGGTGTTGTCGTTTTCGGGAGACCGGTTTCAATTGCCGGGACCTTTTCTCCTTCTCCCTCCGGGAGAAGGTGCCCCGAAGGGGCGGATGAGGGTTCGGGCGAAGCCACATGCAGCCAAGCATCGCAAGGGCTTCGCCCCGATATCCCCTCCCCAATCCCTGCTCCGCGCCTCGGCCCATGCCAGCGCCAGTGGCGCGCTTGCGGTGTAGCCTCAAAGGGAAAGGGACTTTGGGTTCTCAGGCTTCCGCCAGCAGCTTGCGTGCGGCGGCCCGTGCCTCCTTGCTGACCTCGGCGCCGCCAAGCATGCGCGCCAGCTCCTCCTCGCGGCCCTTGCCGTCGAGCAGTTCCACCGCGCTCTGGGTCATGCCCTCCACCGGTGCCTTGCTGACCCGGTAATGGGCATGGCCCTTGGCCGCGACCTGCGGCAGGTGGGTCACGCACAGCACCTGCCGGCGCTCGCCGAGCGCGCGCAGCTTGCCGCCGACGATGTCGGCCACCGCGCCGCCGATGCCCGAATCGACTTCGTCGAACACCATCGTCGGCACCGCGTCCAGCCCGAGTGCGGCGACCTCGATGGCCAGCGAGATGCGCGACAGTTCGCCGCCGGAGGCGACCTTGCGCAGGGCGCGGGGTGGCTGGCCGGCGTTGGCGGCGACGAGGAATTCGGCGCGCTCGGCGCCGTTGGGGTCCGGCTTCGGCTGGGACTGCGGCTCCAGTTCGATCAGGAACTGGCCGCCGCCCATGCCCAGCTCGCCGATCAGCGCGGTGGTGGTGGCCGACAGCGCCTTGGCCGCCGCGCCGCGGCTGGCGCTGAGCAGCGCGGCCTGCGCCTGCCAGTGCGCGGTGGCGGCATCGATCTCGCCGGCCAGCCGCGACAGGCGTTCGTCGGCACCGCGCAACTGTTCCATTTCGGCTTCGAGGCGGTCGCGGGTGGCGGCCAGCTCCTCCATCGGCACGCGGTGCTTGCGGGCCAGGTCGTGCAGGCGGCCGAGGCGGCGCTCGATATCCTCGAAGGCGTCCGGGTCGCTGTCCAGGTCGTCCTGCACGCGGTTCAGTTGCGCCAGGGCTTCGTGCAGCTGGATGCCGGCGGCGTCGAGCATGGCGTCGATCTCGCCCAGCCGCGCGTCGTGCTGGCTGACCCGCGACAGCTCGTGCCGTACCTGTTGCAGCAGGCCGAGCAGCGAGGGGCCGTCGTCGCCATTGAGGGTGCTGCCGGCCAACTGGCAGGCCTCGATCAATGCGGCCGAATGCGCCTGCCGGCGGTGGCTGGCGGCCAGCGCCGCCACCGCTGCCGGTTCCAGTTCCTCGCGCTGCAGCTCGCCGAGCTGGTGGGCGAGGAAACCGAGGCGGTCGGAGACGTCACCCTGTTGCGACAGCGCTTCGCGCTCGTCCACCAGAGCCTGCCAGCGGCCGGCGGCGGCGCGCACGGCGGCGCGTTCGGCATCGTTGCGGGCATAGGCGTCGAGCAGGGCCAGCTGGCTGGGGCGCGAGAGCAGTGCCTGCTGCTCGTGCTGGCCGTGGATTTCGACCAGGAACGCGGCCAGTTCCGACAGCTGCGACACCGGCACCGGGCGGCCGTTGATGAAGGCGCGCGAGCCGCCATCGGCGCGGATCACCCGGCGCAGCTGGCATTGCGCGTCGTCGTCCAGTTCGTTGTCGCGCAGCCATTGCCGCGCCGGGGCGTCGTCGGCCAGGTCGAACTCGGCCGACAACTCGGCGCGGCTGGCGCCGTGGCGGACCACGCCGCTATCGGCGCGCAGCCCGGACAGGTAGCCCAGTGCGTCGACCATCAGCGACTTGCCGGCGCCGGTTTCGCCGGAAACCACGGTCATGCCCGGCCCGAACTCCAGTTCGGTGGCGCGGACGACGGCAAAATCCTTGATCGAAAGATGTCTGAGCATGGCGGGCAGGAAGTGGGGCCGCGCAAAACTAGCATGTGCATGCGGCAGGTCAATGCGGTGCATGGTGGCCGGCGCCCGTCTCACCGGCTGCGCCGGCCTTGAAAGCGGCGGCAGCGCCCACATACGGGGCCGGGTGGGCGGCAGAACGACCGCCAGGGAACAGGAAATGAACCAAGACCACCCCGAATTCGAGACCATGCCCGGTGCCGAAGATGCCGCCGTGCAGCATGAGGCGCAGCTGCAGGCCCTGCAGGCCGAGATCGAACAGCTCAAGGGCGAATCGCTGCGCGAACGCGCCGACCTGGAGAACCAGCGCAAGCGGCTGGTGCGCGACGTCGAGCAGGCCCGCAAGTTCGCCAACGAAAAACTGCTGGGCGACCTGCTGCCGGTGTTCGACAGCCTCGATGCGGGGCTGGCCGCGGCCGGCAGCGAACCCAGCCCGCTGCGCGAAGGGCTGGAGCTGACTTACAAGCAACTGCTGAAAGTGGCCGGCGACAACGGACTGACCCTGCTGGACCCGACCAGCCAGCCGTTCAACCCGGAGCACCACCAGGCCATCAGCCAGGTCGATGTCCCGGCGGGCGTGGCCCCCGGCACGGTGGTGACGGTGTTCCAGAAGGGCTACCTGCTCAACGAGCGCCTGCTGCGGCCGGCGCTGGTGGTGGTGGCGAAGTACGACTGACGGCGGGGCGGGGAAGGCGGCTCCCGGGGCAATGCCCGGACGTCCTCCCTTGAAAGCCCGCGCGGCGTCCTTACATCACCCACATCGGCGGCGTGGCCGCCCCCCAGATTGAATTCCAGAGGAAACCGGCAATGGCAAAGATCATCGGCATCGACCTCGGCACCACCAACTCGTGCGTGGCGATCATGGACGGCGGCAAGGCCCGCGTCATCGAAAACTCGGAAGGCGACCGCACCACGCCCTCCATCGTCGCCTATACCAAGGATGGCGAAGTACTGGTGGGCGCCTCGGCCAAGCGCCAGGCGGTCACCAACCCGAAAAACACCTTCTATGCGGTCAAGCGCCTGATCGGCCGCAAGTTCACCGACGGCGAAGTGCAGAAGGACATCGCCCACGTGCCGTACGGCATTCTTGCCCACGACAACGGCGACGCCTGGGTGGCCACCAGCGACGGCAAGAAGATGGCGCCGCAGGAAATCTCCGCCAAGGTGCTGGAGAAAATGAAGAAGACAGCCGAGGACTTCCTCGGCGAGAAGGTCACCGAGGCGGTCATCACCGTGCCGGCCTACTTCAACGACAGCCAGCGCCAGGCGACCAAGGACGCCGGCCGCATCGCCGGGCTGGACGTCAAGCGCATCATCAACGAGCCGACCGCCGCGGCGCTGGCCTACGGCCTGGACAAGGGCGACAACAAGGACCGCAAGATCGTCGTCTACGACCTGGGCGGCGGCACCTTCGACGTGTCGATCATCGAGATCGCCAACGTCGACGGCGAGAAGCAGTTCGAGGTGCTGGCCACCAACGGCGACACCTTCCTCGGCGGCGAGGACTTCGACAACCGCGTCATC
>Ga0222427_100443_pt1 | contig 64502 bp, 62 predicted proteins | sample 2B20Ametagenome_FD_182890 | JGI IMG/M metagenome (GOLD analysis project Ga0222427, IMG submission 182890) | Enriched microbial communities from leaf-cutter ant dump, University of Wisconsin, Madison, United States - 2B20A (version 2) | ecosystem: Environmental > Terrestrial > Nest > Insects nest... | reverse complement strand
CGAGCGAATCGGCACCGAGGTCGTCAAGGAAGGAGGATTCGTTCTTGATCTCGGCTTCGTTGACGCCAAGTTGTTCAGCGACGATCTTCTTGACGCGCTGTTCGATGCTTTCCATGCAGATCTCCAATTGGGAAAAATCCCGCGAATTATAGCCAAGCGCAGAGGAATGCAAACGCCTGGCCGTGACAAAAATGACTGTAAGACCCCGGCGTACCCCATAACGGCCGCTCTGGGGCGACCTTATTGCATGTACATCCCGCCGTTGACGTGCAGGGTGGTTCCAGTAATGTAACCCGCCTGGGGGCCAGATAAAAAGGCCACCGCATGCGCGATATCAACGGGCGAACCCAGGCGCCCCAGCGGAATCTGCTGCAGCAGCGCGGCGGTCTGGGATTCGCCCAGCGCGCGGGTCATGTCGGTATCGATAAAGCCCGGCGCCACGCAATTGACGGTAATGTTGCGGCTGCCCAATTCGCGCGCCAGCGCGCGCGACATGCCAGCCACGCCGGCCTTGGCGGCCGCGTAGTTGGCCTGCCCGGCGTTGCCGCTGGCGCCCACGACCGAGGTGACGTTGATGATGCGGCCCCAGCGGGCCTTCATCATGCCGCGCAGCACCGCGCGCGACAGGCGGAAGACCGCCGCCAGATTGGTGTCGATGACAGCCGACCAGTCGTCGTCTTTCATGCGCATGGCAAGGTTGTCGCGCGTGATGCCGGCATTGTTGACCAGGATGTGCGGGCCGCCGCCGGTTTCTTTGCCCAGCGCGTCGACCAGGGCATCGCAGGCCTGGGCGTCGGTGACATCGAGCACCACGCCGCGGCCGCCCAGGGGGGCCAGCGCCTCGCTGATGGCCTGCGCGCCCGATTCGCTGGTGGCGGTACCCACCACCACGGCGCCGCGCACCGCGAGTTCGTGGGCGATGGCCTTGCCGATGCCGCGCGTGGCGCCGGTTACCAGGGCTACCTTGCCCTGCAGTTCTGCCGATTGTTTGTCCATGTCGGTTCCGTGGTGACGCCCGCCCCGGAGGGGCGGGACATGTCCTGTCAGTTCTGGCCGAGGGCAGCCAGCGCGGCTTCGAGAGAAGCCGGATCGGTGATCGAAAGGCCGGTGAGCTCGCTGTCGATACGCTTGGTCAGGCCGGCCAGCACTTTGCCGGGACCGCATTCGACCACATGGGTAACGCCTTGCGCCTTCATGGCCCGCAGCGTTTCGACCCAGCGCACGGGATGCCAGGCCTGGCGCACCAGGGCATCGCGGATGGCGGCCGGATCGGCGGGCGAGGCCACGTCGACGTTGTTGATGACCGGCACCTGCGGCGCGGCGACCGTGGCCTGCGCCAGCGCGCTGGCCAGCACGCCGGCGGCGGGCCGCAGCAGGCTGGAATGGAATGGCGCCGATACGGGCAGCACCAGGGCACGCTTGGCGCCGGCCGCCTTGGCGGCTTCGCAGGCGCGCTCGACGGCAGCCTTGTGTCCGGCGATGACCACCTGCGCGGGCGCGTTGAAATTCACGGCTTCGACCACTTCGCCCTGGGCGGCCTGCGCGCAGGCCGCACGCACGGCGTCATCGTCCAGGCCCAGCACGGCGGCCATGCCGCCGGCACCGACCGGCACCGCCGCCTGCATGGCGTCGGCGCGCACGCGCACCAGGCGCACCGCGTCTTCGAGGCCGAGCGCGCCGGCGGCGGTAAGAGCGGCATATTCGCCCAGGCTGTGCCCGGCCATTACGGCCGGCATCGCACCGCCGGCAGCGCGCCAGGCGGCGAACACCGCCATGCCGGCCGTCAGCATCGCCGGCTGGGTATTGGTGGTGAGGTTGAGCTGATCGGCCGGCCCCTGCGCGATCAGGGCGCCGAGATCCTGGCCCAGCGCCTGGCCCGCGCGAGCCACGACATCGGCCACGGCCGCATTGCCGGCCCAGGCATCGAGCATGCCGACCGACTGCGAACCCTGACCAGGAAAGACAAACGCGATTTTCATGATGATGTATCGACTGATTTCAGAATCGGTGAGGATACCCGACAACGGGCCCCGGCCCCAGGGGCCGCAACCGGCGTTACATGCGCGCCAGGACCGAACCCCAGGTGAAACCACCGCCCACGCCCTGCATCAGTACCAGATGGCCCGGCTTGACCCGGCCGTCGCGGCGGGCGGCGTCGAGGGCCAGCGGTACGCTGGCGGCCGACGTATTGGCATGCGAATCGACGGTGATCACGACTTTTTCAGTCGGCACGTGCAGCTTGCGCGCCAGGAAATTCAGGATGCGGACATTGGCCTGGTGCGGCACCAGCCAATCGAGCTCGGCGACGTCGACGCCCGCCTCGGCGCAGACATCGCGCGCGGAACGGTCGAGCACCGTGACCGCCTGCTTGAACACCGCCTGGCCGTCCATGCGCAGGAAGGGGTCGCCGGTAACGTCGCCATAGGCCACGTTGCCGGCCGCGCACAGGATCTTGGTCTGCGAACCGTCGGCGTGCAACTGGGCCGCCAGGATGCCCGGCTGGCTTGCCGCCTTGAGCACCACCGCGCCAGCGCCGTCGCCGAACAGCACACAGGTGCTGCGGTCGTTCCAGTCGAGGATGCGCGAGAAGACTTCGGCGCCGATGACCAGCGCGCAGCGCGCCCGGCCGGCCCGCACGAACGCGTCGGCCGTGCTGAGCGCATAGACGAAGCCGCTGCAGACGGCCTGCACGTCGAACGCCGCGCCGCCCTTCGCCCCCAGGTTGGCCTGCACCAGGCAGGCCGTACTGGGGAAGACGTAATCGGGCGTGGACGTAGCCACGATGATCAGGTCGACCTCGGCGGCTGCCACGCCGGCGTCGGCCAGCGCGCGCCGGGCCGCTTCGGTGGCCAGGGTGCTGGTGGTGGCGCCGCGCTCGGCCAGGTGGCGCTGGCGGATGCCGGTGCGCTCGACGATCCATTCGTCGGACGTGGAAATATTGCGGGTGGCCAGTTCGGCGGCCAGTTCGTCGTTGGACACGACCCGTTCGGGCAGGGAGCTGCCCGAGCCGGCGATCACGGCATATGTCATTGCGGTACCCATCAAACGGTATCCCCGGCCGCCTCGGGCTCGCCGGCGGCGGCCTCGCCCAGCTGGACGCGCTGGGTGATCAGCGCCACGGCCTGGGCAGTGCGTTCTTGCAGTTTACTCACCACGGCCTCGCGTGCGCGCTGCAAAGCGAAACCGTAGGCATAGACGTCGGCCGATCCGTGGCTTTTTATAACCACGCCGCGCAGGCCCAGCAGGGCCGCGCCGTTGTAGCGGCGGTTGTCGACGCGATTGCGCAGGCGGTTGAGCACCGGCTTGGCGATGGCGCCGGCCAGCAGCGTGACCAGGTTGCGCTTGAATTCTTCGCGGATCACGCTGGACAGCATTTTTGCCAGGCCTTCGACCGACTTGAGCACCACGTTGCCGACGAAGCCGTCGCAGACCACCACGTCGACGGTGCCCTTGAAGATGTCGTTGCCTTCGACGTTGCCGCGGAAGTTCAGCGGGCTGCGGCGCAGCAGCTCGGCCGCCTCTTTGACGACTTCGTTGCCCTTGATGACTTCTTCGCCGATGTTCAGCAGGCCCACCGTGGGATTGTCGCGGTGGTCGACCGCCTGGGTCAGGGCCGTGCCCATGATGGCGAACTGCAGCAGATGCTCGGCGGTGCAATCGACGTTGGCGCCCAGGTCGAGCACGGTCGTGGCGCGGCCGGTCTGGTTGGGAATGGACGTGGCAATGGCCGGGCGGTCGATGCCGTCCAGCGTCTTGAGCACATAGCGCGAGATGGCCATCCAGGCGCCGGTATTGCCCGCCGAGATGCAGGCATCGGCACGGCCGTCTTTGACCGCCTGGGCGGCCAGCCGCATGGAGGAGTCTTTTTTGCGGCGCAGAGCGACCTCGACCGGATCGTCCATGGAGACGACCTCGGTGGCCGGCACGACCTCAAGGCGATCGCGCGGGGCGGCCTTGTGCTCGGCCAGCGCCGCTTCGATGGCATCGGGCAGGCCGACCAGCAACAGCCGGGCATCCGGGAATTGCCGGGCGAACTCGATCGCGGCCGGAATCGTGACGGGCAGGCCGAAATCGCCGCCCATGCAGTCGATGGCGATGCGTATCACGGGTGCAGGTCAGCGCTGCCGTGAATGCGAAAGACGAGTCCGCCGCAGCGTTATTCGTCGGCCTTGGTCTTCAGGATCTTGCGGCCACGGTAGAAGCCGTTGGGGCTGATGTGGTGGCGCAGATGGGTTTCGCCGGTGGTGGGCTCGATCGCGGTGGACGGATTGCCCAGGAAATCGTGCGAGCGGTGCATGCCACGCTTGGACGGGGACTTCTTGTTTTGTTGAACAGCCATGATGACTCCTAGAAACGGGCCGCATTGTACGCGATGCGGCCCGATGTTGACCTAATCTTTGCGCTTCAGTTGTTCGAGCACCGCGAACGGCGACGGACGCCCGGCGGCGGGCGCCCGGGAGGCGTCGCCGTCTTCGGCCTGCGCGCCCGGGCATACGGGATGCCTGGGCACGTACGGGATGCTCAGGATGAGCTCGTCTTCGACCTGGGCCAACAGATCGAAACGATGCGAGCCCACCACCTTTTCGGGCAGCGAGTCCGCAAGATCCGGGTCTTGCGATTCAAGGGACAGGTCGTCGTCGAGCTCGTCTTCAGACTTGACCAACTGCAGTACTGTCCGGGAATCTACCGCATAAACAAACGGGGCATTGCAACGCTGGCATACCAGCACCGGATTGGCACGCACATGCAAGTGCAAGAGCGGCTGGCCGGCGGCGATGCCGGTCTTGGCGGCCCCTGTTCCGGTTTCGCCGCGCACCGACCAGGCCACCAGCCCGGCTTCGCCGGCAGGTTGCTCCGGCAGGCCCTCGACCGCCCTGGCCAGCCGCACCAGGGGTACGGTACCCTGGACGCTGCCGCCCTGGCGAGCAAGCCCGAACGCATCCACGACAGCCGCATCGGCGGCGGCCGCATTGATGGAATGGGCGAGCTCAGGGTTGGACACAGCCTGCAAAAATCCCGCAAAACGTTAGATAATACTGTGACTTACGTGTCATCGTCAAACTTCGCATGCCTCATCTGCCACACCGCCTGATCCTGGCCAGCAGTTCGCGCTACCGGCGCGAACTGCTGGCGCGCCTGCGCCTGCCGTTCGAGGCGATTTCCCCCGATATCGACGAAACCCCTGCCCCGGGCGAAGCCCCGGCCGACCTGGCCCTGCGGCTGTCCGTAGACAAAGCGCTGGCCATCGCCGGCCGGCATCCGGGCTGCATCGTGATCGGTTCCGACCAGGTCGCCACGGTCGATGGCCGGCCGATCGGCAAGCCGGGCGATTTCCCCCGCGCCCAGGCCCAATTGCGGGAACTGGCCGGCCGTACGGTGGAATTCCACAGCGCGCTGGCGGTTACCGACGGCAAGCGCGTCGAAAAGGCCGACGTGGTTACACACTGCCGGTTCCGCCCGCTGTCGGACACTGCCATCGCGGCCTACCTGCGCGCCGAAGAGCCCTACGATACCGCGGGCAGCGCGAAAGCGGAAAGCCTGGGCATCGCGCTGATGGAATCGGTCCGCAGCGACGACCCCACGGCCATCATCGGCCTGCCCCTGATCGCCCTGACGGGCATGCTGGCCACCTTCGGTCTGGACCCCCTCGCCCTGGGCGGCACGGCATGAGCGGCACACTGCACCTGATCCCGGTCGGCCTGGGCGAGGCCGCGCCAGAGCGCTGGCTGCCCGCCGATGCGCGCGCCCTGGCAGGCAGCCTGGATACCTACGTCGCCGAAAACGCCAAGACGGCGCGCGCCTTCCTGAAGCAGATCGGCACCGCGCGCCCCTTGCAGGAAATCACCATCCACACCCTGACGCCCAAGACCGACGCCACCCAGATCCAGCAGTGGCTGGCGCCGGTGCAGCAGGGCCGCGACCTGGGGCTGGTGTCCGAGGCCGGCTGCCCCGCCGTGGCCGATCCCGGCGCCACCGTGGTCGCCGCGGCCCACCGGCTGGGCATTACTGTACGCCCGTGGGTGGGGCCGTCGTCCATCCTGCTGGGCCTGATGGCCAGCGGCCTGGACGGCCAGCGCTTCGCTTTTCATGGCTATGCGCCGGTCGACCCGGCCGAGCGGGCCAAGCAATTGCGCAACTGGGAACAGCATTCTGCGCGCCACCACCAGACGCAGTTGCTGATCGAAACGCCCTACCGCAATGCCGCCATGTACGCCACGCTGCTTGCCACACTGCGCGGCGACACTCGCCTGTGCGTGGCCCGCTCGCTGACCACCGGCGACGAATGGGTGCGCACCCTAGCCATCGCCGACTGGAAGACCCGGCCCGCGCCCGAGCTGGACAAGCGCCCCACCCTGTTCCTGTTTCTGGCCGGGCGCGCATGACCGCCTGGCGCCGGCTCCGCCACCTTGCGGCCCTGGCTGCCGCAGCGCTGGCGCTGGGCGGCTGCGCCAGCCCTCCGCCCGGGCCGCCCCGGCTCGACATCGACGACTCGGTCACCGCGGTCAGCCAGGACAGCCGGGTGCGCTACATCGTGCTGCACTACACCTCGACAGACGCCCCCCTCTCGCTCAAGCTACTGTCGCAGGGCGGCGTCAGCGCCCACTACCTGATTACCGACGATGCCCGTCCTCACCTCTACCGGCTGGTGGATGAGACCCGCAGCGCCTGGCATGCCGGCGAAAGCCAATGGTACGAGCAGGCGTGGCTGAACCCGATGTCCATCGGGATAGAACTGGTCAATGCCGGCCGGACCGACCACGCGCATGGCGCGCCGGGCTGGCAGCCGTATCCGGATGCGCAGATCCGGGCGCTGGTTCTGCTGCTGCGCGACCTGATCGCGCGGCACCATGTGCACCCCGAAAACATCGTGGGACACAGCGACATCGCGCCGCAGCGCAAGACCGATCCCGGCCCGCTGTTTCCCTGGAAGCAGTTGGCCGACGCCGGCATCGGGCGCTGGTACGACGAAGCGCAGGCGGCCGCCAACTGGGTCACGCTGCAGCGCCAGGGCGTGCCGGATGCCGCCTGGTTCCAGCGGCAACTGGCTCGGCTGGGCTACGCCTGCCCGCAGCACGGCAAGCTGGACCGCGCCACGCGCAATGTGATCGCGGCCTTCCAGATGCACTACCGTTCGGCAAACTACGACGGCCAGCCCGACGCGGAAACCGCCGCCATCATGATGGCGCTGCCATGACTGCCTGGCACCGTACGATGGAAGCCGCTGCTGCACGCTTCGGTGCCCTACACCCGCTGCGCGGGAGTCAGGCACGTGGCGACGCCCCTTTGCGGGGCGCCCGCAGCGCGGCCGCCACCCGCCAGCCCAGCAGCCCCGCCAGCACGGCCCCGTAGGCCAGCGGCTGCTGGAAATCGTGCTTGCCCGCCTTGTGCCACCACAAATGCACGATGGCCAGGATGCCGATCAGGTACACGGCGCGGTGCAGCGCCTGCCAGCGACGCCCCATTTTGCGCATGGCCCATTGCGTGGACGTGGCCGCCAGCGCCGCCATGCACACGAATGCCGCGAAACCCACGGTGATGAACGGCCGTTCGCCGATGTCCTGCAGCATCGAGGCCGGATCGAAGCCGCGGTCCCACCAGACCCACGCCATAAAATGCAGGCAGCCGTAGAAAAAGGCGAACAGCCCGCAGGGCCGGCGCAGCCGCACCAACGCAGGCTGGCCCAGCATGCGGCGCAGCGGCGTGATCGACAGAGTTGCCAGCAGGCACACCAGGGTCCAGGTGCCTGACGAGCGCGTCAGGAATTCCACCGGATTGGCGGTAAGGCCGTCGTTGAAGCCCAGCCAGATCCAGCGCGCGAACGGCAGCAGGCCGGCGATGAACAGCAGCGGCTTGGCGCGCCCCACAGCCGTGGCCGACCACTGCGGACGGCGCGCGGCGGATGGCGGCGTGGCGGACGAAGACCCCTGCATGCGGCGGCCCGGCGGCTCAGTAATTGGCCTTCAGGTCCATGCCCTGGTACAGGGATGCCACCTGGTCGGCGTAGCCGTTGAACATCAGGGTCTTGCGCTTGGGGGTGAACAGGCCGTCTTCGCCGATGCGCCGTTCGGTGGCCTGGCTCCAGCGCGGATGCGGCACATCGGGATTCACATTGGCGTAAAAACCGTATTCGTTGGCGGCGGCCTGCATCCATGAACTGGTGGGCTGGCGCTCGACCAGCCGGATGCGCACCAGCGACTTGGCCGACTTGAAACCGTATTTCCAGGGCACCGCCAGGCGCAGCGGCGCGCCGTTCTGGTTGGGCAGCAACTTGCCGTACAGGCCGAATACCAGCAGCGCCAGCGGATGCATGGCCTCGTCCAGGCGCAGGCCTTCGACATAAGGCCAATCCAGCACCGGATAGCGCACGCCCGGCATGTTCTCGCGCTGCAGGACGGTGGTGAACTCGACATACTTGGCGTTGCCGGTGGGCTCGACCTGCTTGAGCAGCGTAGACAGGGGATAGCCCACCCAGGGAATCACCATCGACCAGCCTTCCACGCAGCGCAGCCGGTAGACGCGGTCTTCCATGGGGGCCAGCTTGAGCAGGGCATCGATATCGAAGGTTTGCGGACGGCGCACCTCGCCTTCGACGACCACCGACCAGGGCCGGGTTTGCAGCTTGCCGGCGTATTCGGCCGGTTCGTCCTTGTCGACGCCGAACTCGTAGTAGTTGTTGTAGGTGCTGACGTCTTTGAACGAGGTCTGCTTGTCCATCACCGAGAACTGCGGACTGGGGCGGCCCGGCAGCGGCGCCGCGTCCTGGGCGAATGCCCGGCGGGCGGCCCAGGACGGCAGGCCCGCCGCAGCGGCGGCCAGGCCGGCGCGGGCGATCCATTCGCGGCGCGACAGCCAGACCGCCTCGGGGGTGATTTCGGATGGCGGCGGCACGTGGCCCGGCTTGCGTGACGGCATGGCGGTTTCCTCTTGTTAGTGCCGGGTGTCGTGCACTTGGCGACACAGGGCAACACTTCTTAGACGAACCACAGGCGGGAATATTCCCTGCCGCGCGCGAAATCAGGCGCCGGCCCGTGGCAGCAGCCATTCGCGCAGGGCGGCCACGCTGTCGACCACGGCCTGCGGCTGGCAGCCCTGCAGTTCCTGGGGGCTGTGGGCGCCATAGGCGACCCCCAGGCCGTGCACGCCGGCGTTGCAGGCCATTTGCAGGTCGTGCGAGGTATCGCCCACCATGACCACCCGTTCGGGTTCGACCTCGAGTTCCTGCATGAGTTCATGCAGCATGGCAGGATGTGGTTTGCTGAAAGTTTCGTCGGCCGTGCGGGTGGCCTGGAAGATGTCGCGCAGGCCGGTGGCGGCCAGTACCCGGTTCAGGCCGACCCGGCTTTTGCCGGTAGCCACCGCCAGGCGCACCTGCCGGCCTGCCAGATCGCCCAGCAGGCCTTCGATGCCGTCGAACAGCCGCAGTTCGGGGTCGCGCAGCAGATAATGGGTGCGATAGCGCTCGAGAAAGCGCGGCACCATGGCCTGGGTCAGCTCGGGCACGGCCCGGCGCAGCGCGCTTTCGAGCGACAGGCCGATCACCCAGCTGGCGGCCGAGGCCGAAGGCACGGGCAGGTCCAGGTCGCGGCAGGCCCCCTGGATGGCGGCCACGATACCGTTCGTGGAATCCATCAGGGTTCCGTCCCAATCGAACACCACCAGCGAATAAGACATGTCTACAGGCTCTCCAGCTGCAGCAGCAGGTTGCGGCAGGCCGCGGGTAATTCCGCCGTCAGCCGCAGGGGTTCTTGGGTAAGCGGGTGCGGCAGGGTCAACTGGTGCGCATGCAGGAACATGCGGTTGAATCCCTGGCGCACGAAGCGCGCGCGCGTTTCATCCGTCCCGTATTTATCGTCGCCCACGATGGGGAAGCCGCTGGCTGCCAGATGCACGCGGATTTGATGGGTGCGCCCGGTGCGCAGCTCGGCATCGACCAGACTGTAACCGCCCAGGCGTTGCTTCAAGGTGACAATGGTGTGCGCCGCCTGGCCGTCCGGGTCGGGGCGCACGCGGCGCTCGCCCGACTGGGTGGTCCATTTGGTGAGGGCCAGGCGGATATGCTGGCGGTCGTTGACCCAGTCGCCCTCGACCAGGGCCAGGTAGTGCTTGTCGCCTTTGCCTTCGCGCAGCATGGCGTGCAGCGCCAGCAGCGCATTGCGCTTCTTGGCGATCATGAGCAGGCCCGAGGTTTCGCGGTCGAGCCGGTGCGCCAGTTCAAGAAAGCGCGCCTGCGGGCGGGCGGCGCGCAATTGCTCGATAACCCCGAACGACACCCCGCTGCCGCCGTGCACGGCCACGCCGGCGGGCTTGTCGACCACCAGCAGGACATCGTCTTCGTACACCACCGGGAACTCCGCCCCGGGCACGGGCCGGGCGTCGCCCGGGGCGGGCAGGCGCAGCGGCGGCACGCGCACCACGTCGCCGGCCGCCACCCGGTAGTCGGCCTGGATGCGTCCCTTGTTTACCCGGACCTCGCCGCCGCGGATGGCCTTGTAGATATGGCTTTTGGGCACGCCTTTGCACAGCCGCACCAGGAAATTGTCGATGCGCTGGCCGTCGTGCTCGGCCCCGACCTCGACCAGGCGGACTGCGGGAGCGGAGCGGGAGAAAAACGCGGTTTCTTTGCGCATTGCGGAAAGCGACATATAATCGGGACAGCCTTAAGGGGCTGAACAAGCCGCCTGGCGTAGAGATGCAACATGTACGCGTCTCCGTCGAGCGCGCGGGCAGCCATTGTACTGCTGCCCGATCGTTCAGCTCCGGGGCCTCTCGGTCGCCGGCGCAACCGCGCCCTGCCGGATGGTGGTGTGGCACTGCATTTGCCCGCCGTCCTGGCAGGTCCGTTGCATGCCGCAAGCGGCTCTGAAGCACTGCAAGAATCGTCGCGTAATTAAAGCACCAGGTGCGCGCGGGCCGATCGCCGGCCGCACCTGCCGTTCACAGCAACCCTTTCCGTCAACCACACTTAGTGAAGCTGACTTTCCTGCTGACAGAACCGCGTGCCCCAGGGCACGACGTGCCCGCCTGACCGGCGGCGGCTACGCCTGGGCGTTGCGCCCGGCTGCCGTTTGACCTTCTTGCCCCGTTTCAGTCCGCAGCCCGAGTGGCCCGAGGTCACGCGCCGATATCGGCGCGTCATGACAACGGAGAACCCCACTCATGAAGCGCATGCTGTTCAATGCAACGCACCAGGAAGAACTGCGCGTTGCCATCGTCGATGGGCAGAAGCTCATCGATCTCGACATCGAAACCGCCGGCCGCGAGCAGCGCAAAGGCAACATCTACAAAGGTGTCATCACCCGCATCGAACCCGGCCTGGAAGCCTGCTTCGTCAACTACGGCGAAGACCGCCACGGCTTCCTGCCGTTCAAGGAAGTGGCCCGCAGCTACTTCAAAGAAGGCATAGACGTCCGCTCCGCCCGCATCCAGGATGCCCTGCGCGAAGGCCAGGAACTGATTGTCCAGGTCGAAAAAGAGGAACGCGGCAACAAGGGCGCCGCCCTGACTACGTTCATCTCGCTGGCCGGCCGCTACCTGGTGCTGATGCCCAACAATCCCCGCGGCGGCGGCGTATCGCGCCGGGTCGAAGGAGAAGACCGGCAAGAACTGCGCGACACGATGGAGCAGCTGGAAGTGCCCCAGGGCATGAGCATCATCGCCCGCACCGCCGGCATCGGCCGCAACGTCGAAGAGCTGCAATGGGACCTGTCCTACCTGATGCAGCTCTGGACGGCCATCGACTCGGCCGCCCGCGACAACGCCGCGCCCATCCTCATCTACCTGGAATCCAGCCTGGTCATCCGGGCCATCCGCGACTACTTCTCGCCTGAAATCGGCGAGATCCTGATCGATACCGACGAAATCGCCGACCAGGCCACCGCGTTCATGAGCGTGGTGATGCCTGACAACGTGCAGCGCGTCAAACGCTACCGCGACGACATCCCGCTGTTCTCGCGCTTCCAGATCGAACACCAGATCGAAACCGCCTATTCGCGCACGGTGCAGCTGCCTTCGGGCGGCGCGGTGGTCATCGACCACACCGAAGCCCTGGTGGCGGTGGACGTCAACTCGGCGCGCTCCACGCGCGGCTCCGACATCGAAGAAACCGCGCTGCGCACCAACCTGGAAGCGGCCGACGAAGTGGCCCGCCAGCTGCGCCTGCGCGACCTGGGCGGCCTGATCGTGATCGACTTCATCGACATGGAAGACGGCAAGAACCAGCGCGCCGTCGAACAGCGCCTGCGCGATGCCCTGCATTTCGATCGCGCCCGCGTACAAATGGGCAAGATCTCGCGCTTCGGCCTGATGGAACTGTCGCGCCAGCGGCTGCGCCCGGCCCTGAACGAAGGCTCGCACATCACCTGCCCGCGCTGCAACGGCACCGGCGTGATCCGCGACGCCGAATCCAGCGCCTTGCACGTGCTGCGCCTGCTGCAGGAAGAAGCCATGAAGGAAAACACCGCAGCGGTGCACGCCCAGGTGCCGGTCGACGTGGCCACCTTCCTGCTCAACGAAAAGCGCGCCGATATCGCCAAGATGGAAGCCCGCCTGAAGGTCAACCTGGTGCTGATCCCCAACAAGCACCTGGAAACCCCGCACCACCACATCGAACGCCTGCGCCACGACGACCCGCGCCTGGAAGAAGTAAAAACCAGCTTCGAACTGGCCGAGGCGCCGTCCACCGACATGGCCTGGGCGCCGCGCGACCAGGAAGTGAAGGCGCGCCCCGAAGCCCTGGTCAAGGGCATCACGCCTGCGCAGCCGGCCCCGGTATCGACCGCGCCCGCGGCCGCACCGGCCGCCTCGGGCGGTTTCGGCGGCCTGTTCAAGCGCCTGGTGGGCTGGCTGAGCGGCAGCGCCGAGCCGGCCGCCCCCGCCGCGGCCAAAGAAGAACCCAAGCGCGGCGGCTCGCGCGCCAAGCGCAGCCATGATGGGCAGGAGCGCCGCGGCGAACGCCACGGCTCCGATCGCGGCCGCAACCGCCGCGGCGAGGCCCGCTCCGATACGGCCGAGGCCGACGGCGCGGCCCGCCACCATGTGCGCGGCAGCCGCCGCCAGGAAGAACGCGCCGAACGCCCCTCCCGCACCGAGCGCGAGGCCGCCCGCCCCGAGCGCGCGCTGGCCGACGAAACGGCTGCCGCCGATGACGCCGCTCCGCGCGGCAATCGCGGCCGCCGTGGCCGCGGCCGCAACCGCCGCGACGACAGCGCCCAGCAAGACGCGCCGATGAGCGAACAGGAAAGCATGGTCGCCGCGCTGGCGGAAACCGTGGCTTCCGCCCTGCCCGCCTCCCAGGGTCCGGTTAACGCCGCCACCCTGACCGAGCAGGCCGAGGCTGCCACCGACGCCGCTCCGGCCACCGACGCGAACGACACCGACAACGCCGAAGGCACGGGCGATCCGGAACGCAAGCGCCGCCGCCGTCGCAGCCGCCGCGGCCGCCGCAACCAGGAAGAACAGTCCCTGCAGGGCACGGCAGAGCAAAGCGACGCGCAGGAACAGCCGGCCGAAGGCCAGGCAGCCATAGAGGCCGCGCCGGCCGCCGCCGAGCCGGCGCCCAGCCTGTCCGACGTGTCCAATGCCGCAGCCGTGGCGCAGGGCATGCCGGAAGCGGCCGTGCCCGCCCCCGCCCCGCGGGCGCCGGCCGAGTCGCCTGCCGAGCCGTCCGTAGCGCCCGCCGTTGCGGCGGCCGAACTGCCGGCGGAATCGACCCCGGCCCCGGCCGCCGCGCCGCAAGCTCCGGTCGAGGCTCCCGCGGCCGCTGCCGAAACGGCGCCGGCCGAACCCGTGGCCGCCGTCCCGTCGCCGGCCGACGCCGTGCCCGTGGCCGAGCCGGTCCCTGCGCCCGCCGTCGAACAACCGGCCGCGGCCCAGGAACCGGCGCCCATCGCCGCCGCGCCCGAGGAACCCGCGCCGGCCGCCCCCCAGCCCATCGTGGTGCCGCCGGCCGCGCCTGCCCAGGCCCTGCAAGACGTGGTCAGCGCAGCCGGGCTGAAGTGGGTGGAAACCGACCCCGAGCGCCATGCGCAGACGCAGCAGCGCATTGCCGCCAGCCATGTGCCGGCGCGCCTGGGCCGCGAGCGCAAGCCGGTGGCGCCGGTTTCCAATGCACCGCTGGTGCAAGTGGAGACCCAGCGCCACTAAACGGCGCGGCCGCCAGGCCACGTAAAAACGCCGGCAGCGATGCCGGCGTTTTTTTTGCCGCCGCCCCGCGGTAGACTGGCCCCGTTCCGGCGCGGGCCCGCAGCGGCGGCATACCCGCCCCGACTCTTCAACGGAGCCCCGCATGACAGACCGGCTGCTTGCCGAAGGCCGCGACGCCTACCTGCACTTCACCCCCATCAGCACACGCTGGATGGACAACGACGTCTACGGCCACGTCAACAACGTGGTCTATTACTCGTGGTTCGATACGGCGGTAAACGGCCTGCTGATCGCCGAAGGCATCGCGGGCTCCGATTCGCCCGAAGCCATCGGCCTGGTGGTCGGCACACAGTGCCAGTATTACGAGCCGGTATCGTTTCCCACGCCGGTGGAAATCGGCCTGCGGGTAACCAAGCTGGGCACCAGCAGCGTCACCTACCGGCTGGGGGTGTTCACCCCGCAGCGCCCCGGCAGCCACGCCAGCGGCGTATTCACGCACGTCTACGTCGATCCGCATGCGCGCCGGCCGGTGCCCATCCCGGCGCGCCATCGCGAGCGGCTGGCGCGCTATTGCGCACCAGCCTGAGCCGCAAAACAAAAGGCCGGAAGCACGCTTCCGGCCTTGTTGCATGGGCCTGCCGGCCCGTGCGCGGTTTAGAACTGGTACGTGTACGTCAGTTGCAGGACATCGAGGCCCGGGTTGGGACGCTTGATGCTGGCATTGGAAAAATGCGAATAGCGCAGGCCCAGACGGTTGTTGGGCGTAACCAGGAAGCCCATGCCGATGTGATCGCCGAACTGGAATGCCGTGCTGATGTTCTCGTCGGCAAATCTGGTGTGGGTGAACGCGGTGGCGCCGATGCCGGCTTCGACGTAGAAGCGCTCGCTCATCCACCAGCGGAACATCGGAATGGCATTGAACTGCCAGACATGGCTGGGCGAACGCGAACCGTTGGCCGTCCAGTAGGCCACGCCGAATTCGCCGGTGAGATCCACCCGGCCCCAATTGCCGTCGGATTTGAACAGCTGCAGGCCGGGGGTTTCGTACACCAGTTCGGTGCGCTGGTAGTCGTCGCCCACGCCATAGTGCAGGCCGATGCCGCCCTGAGTGGCTTCCTGGGCCTGTGCCGACCACGCCAGGCTGGCCAGCGACAAGGCGGCCAACGCCGAACGGGTGATTTTATTATTGAGATTCAGCATGAATGCTCCTGTGTTTTTTACGCGCCAGTAAACATATCAGAAATTCCGGCGCCCTCGCCGCCGCCTGTATAAGCCAGGCAACAGTCCGGCGGGAAAATCCGACATCCTGTGGTGAGAACCAGGTGGATTCCAGTGCAATATGGAAATATCGCACCGGAAAACCCGTGTATCAGGCAGTGACGACGTCGGCCGGCTGGTCGGTCAGCAGGGCCAGCAGGCGAGCGATTTCTTCGCGCAGCTGGCGCCGGTCGACCACCATATCGATGGCCCCTTTCTCCAGCAGGAATTCGGCGCGCTGGAAGCCTTCGGGCAGTTTTTCGCGCACGGTCTGCTCGATGACGCGCGGGCCGGCAAAGCCGATCAGGGCCTTGGGCTCGGCGATGACCACGTCGCCCATGAAGGCAAAGCTGGCCGACACCCCGCCCATGGTGGGGTCGGTAAGCACGCTGATGAACGGCAGCCCTTGCGCCGACAGGCGGGTCAGCATGGCGTTGGTCTTGGCCATTTGCATCAGCGACAGCAGGCTTTCCTGCATGCGGGCGCCGCCCGAGGCCGCCACGCAGATGAACGGGGTTTTGTTGTCCAGAGCCACTTGGGCGCCGCGCGCGAAGCGTTCGCCCACCACCGAGCCCATCGAGCCGCCCATGAATTCGAACTCGAAGCAGGCCACCACCGCGGGCACCCCGCGGATCGAGCCGCTCATGACCACCAGCGCATCGGTTTCTCCGGTTTGTTTCATGGCTTCTTGAACGCGCTCGGGGTACTTGCGCGTGTCTTTGAATTTCAGCGAATCGACCGAACGCGTGTTCTGGCCGATTTCGGCCCGGCCCTCGACATCGAGCAGCGAGTCGATGCGCGCGCGCGAGCCGATGCGCATATGGTGGTCGCACTTGGGGCACACATGCAGGTTGGCGGCCAGGTCTTCGCTGTACAGCACAGACTCGCAAGACGGGCACTTGACCCACAGGCCTTCGGGGACGCGCCGGGCGCCGCTGTCGCTGGTTTTGTTGATGCGGGGCGGCAGGAGTTTTTCGATCCAGCTCATTGTCTTTTTCCGTTAAGAGGCGGCGCGCGGCGGCTTCAGGCCGGCGGGTTGCCTCGTTTGATTTGGTCGAGCGCCTGCCGGATGCCGCCCAGCCACTGGCTGGCGGCGGCCACGGCGGCCTCGGTCTGCTTGCCGGCGGGCGCGGCGGCGACCGCCTGTTCGAGGGTTTCGATGAGCTTGCTGCCGATGACCACGGCGTCGGCGGCACGCGCGATGTTCTGCGCGCTGGCCGCATCGCGGATGCCGAAGCCCACCCCCACCGGGATGCTGACGTGGCGCCGGATGAGCGCCAGGCGCGCCGCCACGTCGCCGGTATTGAGGCTGCCCGAGCCGGTGACGCCCTTGAGCGACACATAGTAGACATAGCCGCGCGCGATGCGGGCGACGGCCTGGATGCGGGCATCGGTGGACGTGGGCGCCAGCAGGAAAATGGGGGCGACGCCGCAGGCTTCGAGCTGCCCGGCGAAGGCATCGATTTCTTCGGGCGGATAGTCGACCACCAGCACGCCATCGACGCCGGCCTGTTCGGCGGCCCGGGCAAACTCTTGCTGGCCCATGCGTTCGATGGGATTGGCGTAGCCCATCAGCACCACCGGCGTGGCGGTGTCGTCGCGGCGGAACTGGGCGACCAGTTCGAGTACGCGGCGCAGGCCCACGCCCTGGGCGATGGCGCGCTCGGCGGCACGCTGGATGACCGGGCCGTCGGCCATGGGGTCGGAAAACGGCACGCCCAGTTCGATGATGTCGGCGCCGGCCTGCACCAGGGCGTGCATGAGCGGCACGGTGGCTTGCGGCGAGGGGTCGCCGGCGGCGATGTAGGGAATCAGCGCGGCCGAGCGGCCGGATTCGGCCACACGGGAAAACGCCGCGGCGATGCGATCGGTTCGGGTCGTCATGGTGTCAGAACTGGATGCCGGCGCGTTCGGCGACGGTATGCATGTCTTTGTCGCCGCGGCCCGACAAATTGACCAGGATGATGGTGTCTTGCGGCAGCGTGGGCGCCATTTTGACAGCCTGCGCAATGGCATGCGAAGACTCGAGCGCCGGCATGATGCCTTCGATGCGGCAGCAGTCGTGGAACGCGGCCAGGGCCTCGTCGTCGGTAATGCCCACGTACTGGGCGCGCCCGCTGTCTTTCAGCCAGGCGTGCTCGGGGCCCACGCCGGGGTAGTCGAGCCCGGCCGACACCGAATGGGTTTCCTGGACCTGGCCGTCGGCGTCCTGCATGACGTAAGTGCGGTTGCCGTGCAGCACGCCGACCTGGCCGGCGGCCAGCGATGCCGCGTGGCGGCCGCTGTCCAGCCCTTCGCCGGCGGCTTCCACGCCCACCAGCCGGACGTTTTCATAGGGAATGTACGGGTAGAAGATGCCCATGGCGTTCGAGCCGCCGCCCACCGAAGCCAGCACGTAGTCGGGCTGGCGGCCGGCGTCTTGAGGCATCTGCGCCAGGCATTCGTTGCCGATGACGGTCTGGAAGTCGCGCACCATGCGCGGGTAGGGATCGGGGCCGGCCACCGTACCGATGATGTAGAAGGTGTTTTCGATGTTGGTGACCCAGTCGCGCATGGCTTCGTTCAGGGCGTCTTTCAGGGTGCGCGAACCGGACTCGACCGGTACCACCGTGGCGCCCAGCAGCTTCATGCGGTACACGTTGGAGGCCTGGCGCCGGATGTCTTCGCTGCCCATGTAGACCACGCATTCCATGCCATAGCGGGCCGCCACCGTGGCGGTGGCCACGCCGTGCTGGCCGGCGCCGGTTTCGGCGATGACGCGCGGCTTGCCCATGCGGCGGGCCAGCAAGGCCTGGCCGATGCAGTTATTGACCTTGTGCGCGCCGGTGTGGTTGAGGTCTTCGCGCTTGAACCAGATCTGCGCGCCGCCCAGCTCGCGCGACCAGCGGGCCGCATGGTAGACGGGGCTGGGGCGCCCCACGAAGTGCTTGAGTTCGTAGTTGAAGGTTTCGACGAACTTGGGGTCGAGCCGGCAACGATCGTAGGCCGCACGCAGCTCATCGAGCGCGTGCATCAGCGTTTCGGCTACGAACACGCCGCCATACTGGCCGAAATGGCCCTGGGCATCCGGGAGGTCGTAAGGTTTCACCAGTTTCTCCTGGGCTGGCGGCAAACGCACCGTTCGCCGCGAAGCCCGCTTCGCAACCCGCCATTTTACCCGAGCGGACGGGTGGCCAGGCCTATGCCAGCGACTGACCAAGGCGGCGCAGGAAATTCTCGCAGGCCGCCAGTTGATCCAGCGCCACGTATTCGTCGGGCTTGTGCGCCTGTTCGATATGCCCCGGGCCGCACACCACCGTGGGCACGCCCAGGCCCTGGAACAGCCCGGCCTCGGTGCCGTAGGCCACTTTGCGGGTGGCGCGGTCGTCGGTCAGGGCCCGCGCCAGCTGCGTGATGGCAGCCTCTTCCGAAGCGTCCAGGCCCGGCGCCCTGGCGCCGGACTGGATATCGATGCGGGCGCCCTCGAACTCGGCCCGCATGGCCGGCAGCAGGGTTTCCTGCACGTAGCGCTCGACCTGGGCCTGGATTTCGTCGGCCGGCATGCCCGGCAGGTTGCGGAACTCGTACGAAAACTCGCAGCGCTCGGGAATAGTATTGACGGCGATGCCGCCCTGGATCAGGTTGGTGGTCAGGGTGGAATACGGCACGTCGTAGAAATCGTCGTAGGGACCCTGCGCCTTGAATGTATCGGCCAGCTCGCGGATGCGGCAGATCAGGCGGGCCGCGTACTCGATGGCGTTGCAGCCGCGCGGGGTCAGCGACGAATGCGCCGCCTTGCCCTGCACGCAGCAGCGGAACAGGTTGATGCCCTTGTGCGCCACGACCACCTGCATGCCGGTGGGCTCGCCCACGACACAGCCGTCGGGCCGGATGCCGCGCTCGCGCAGCTCGGCCAGCATCACCGGCGCGCCGACGCAGCCGACTTCTTCGTCGTACGAAAACGCCAGGTGAATGGGCTTCTTGCGCGGCATGGCCAGGTATTCAGGCACCAGCGCCAGCGAGGCGGCGATGAAGCCTTTCATGTCGCAGGTGCCGCGGCCGTACAGCCGCCCGTCGGCTTCGGCCAGGGCGAACGGGTCGGTGGACCAGGCCTGGCCGTCGACCGGCACGACGTCGGTATGGCCCGACAGGACGATGCCGCCCTGCTCGCCGCCGTCGCTGGCCGGCAGCGTGGCGAACAGGTTGGCCTTGCCGCCATCGGCATTGTGCGCCAGCCAGGCCTGCACGCCCTGGGCCTTGAGACTGTCCCGCACGGTTTCGATCAGGCCCAGGTTCGAGTTGCGGCTGGTGGTATCGATGCCGACCAGCGCCTGCAGCCAGGTACGCGTATCCATGTGACGATTCTCGACAGGGTAAAACACCGAGTGTAGGACAGAACCGCCGGCCGCCGCGCTTGCCCGACCGGACCGGGGCGCTGCTTCAGTGGCGCACCGCCGAGGTCACGCCCGGCACTTCGGACAGGGCCGCCAGCGCCTTGCCCAGCGATTCGCCGCCCCGCACTTCGACCGTGAAAATCATGTGCGCCAGCGACTGGCGGCTTTGGGTATTGACACCCACGACGTTCAGGCGCTGCCGGGCGAAGACTTCGGACAGGTCGCGCAGCAGGCCGGAGCGGTCGTGCGCATGCACGCTGATATCGACCGGGTAAAAAGTTTCGGAAGTCTTGCCCCAGGCCACGTCGATGACCCGCTCCGGCTCGCGCGCGGCCAGCGCCTGGTAGCTGCGGCAGCCGGTGCGGTGGATGGACACGCCGCGGCCGCGCGTGACGAAGCCGGCGATCTCGTCAGGCGGCGCGGGCCGGCAGCAGCGCGCCAGCTGGGTCAACAGCGACCCCACCCCCACTACCAGCACTCCGCTCTTGCCGCTGCGCGCGGCGCTGTCGACGCTGTGCGCATTGGTCAGGTGTGCCGCCTCGGGCTCGGGTTCGGGCGCCGGCTGCTGGAAAACGCTGTCGATCTGGCGCAGGCTGAATTCGTCTTTGGCGGCCGCCACGTATAGGTCGTCGGCCCGCGCGAAGCCCAGGTTTTGCGCCAGCTGCTCGAGATTGACGGCGGTCTTGCCCAGCCGCTGCAATTCCTTTTCGACCAGCGCCTGGCCGGCGGTGATGCGCTGTTGCAGTTCGACGGCGTTGAACCACATGCGCACCTTGGCGCGCGCCCGGGGACTGGCCAGAAAGCCCAGCTGCGGATTGAGCCAGTCGCGCGACGGGCCGCCCGACTTGGCGGCGATGATCTCGACGGTCTGGCCGGTAGCCAGGTGCGTCTGCAGCGGCACCATCTGGCCGTCGACGCGGGCGCCGCGGCAGCGGTGCCCCAGGTCGGTATGCAGGTGGTAGGCGAAATCGACCGGCGTGGCGCCGGCCGGCAGCTCGATGACGCGGGCCTGCGGCGTCAGTACGTAGATGCGCTCGTCGCGCGGCGCGCCGGCCGGCGCAGCCGCCCCGCCGGCTTCCATGTCGGTGTTCCAGGCCAGCAGCTGGCGCATCCAGGACAGTTGGCGGTCGTACTCGCTGGAAGCGGCCACCTGCCCGCCCTTGGCGCCTGCCTCTTTGTAGCGCCAGTGCGCGGCCATGCCGTATTCAGCGAACTGGTGCATGCCGCGCGTGCGGATCTGCACCTCGAACGGCCGGCCGTCGTCGTCGGCCACCACCGTATGCAGTGAACGATAGCCGTTGGGCTTGGGGCGCGAAATGTAGTCGTCGAATTCGTCGGGCATCGGCGTCCACATGTCGTGCACCATGCCCAGCGCCGTGTAGCAATCGCGCACGTCGTCGACGATGACGCGCAAGGCGCGCAGATCGTACAGCTGCGAGAACTCGAGCCCCTTCAGGCGCATTTTGTTCCAGATGCTGTAGATGTGCTTGGGCCGGCCGCTGACTTCGGCATGGATGCCGGCCCTGGCCAGCGCCGCCTGCACGCGCTCGATGGCGCCGGCGATGAAGGCCTCGCGCTCGACCCGCTTTTCTTCGAGCAGGCGCGCGATCTGCTTGTAGCGGTCGGGCTCCAGGAAGCGGAAGGCCAGGTCTTCCATTTCCCATTTGACTTGCCAGATGCCCAGCCGGTTGGCCAGCGGGGCGTACAGGTCGAGCGTTTCCTGGGCGAAGGCCGGCGTGCACGCAGTCTTGGATTCGGCGTGCCAGCGCAGCGTCTGCAGGCGCGATGCCAGGCGCATCAGCACGATGCGCAGGTCGGCCGCCATGGCCAGCAGCATCTTGCGCTGCATTTCTTTCTGGTCGCCGCTGTCGGCTTCGCTGTCGCTGGCGCGGCGCGCCACCATGCCCAGCCGCAGCAACGCGCGCGCGCCCTGCACCAGGCGGGCGACCTCGGCGCCGAACTCGGCGGCGAGCGGATCATTGCGCAGTGGCGGGGCGGGCTGGGACAGGTCGGTGGGCAGCACCGCCAGCAAGGCGGCGATGCGTACGGCGACATCGGTTTGCAGGCCCGCCAGAATGCGTACGGCGCCGGCGGCATGGTGTGCCAGGGACTCACCGGTGGCCGTGTGCTGGCCGGCGAACCGGGGCATGGCCCAGGCCACCGCCCGCTCGATACGCGCCAGCGCGTCGGGCTCGAGGCCGGCCCCGGCAGTCTGGCGCCAGGCGTCGTCGAACGGCGAAGACGCATCGGTATCGGGGATCACAGACATCGCGGACGAAACGGGCCGGCAAGTAAGCGGAATTTTCCTACACTCTACACTAAGCGCAAGCGCCGCGACGCCCGCGCGGCGGGCATGATCAAGGAACACAGAGTTATGTTGCGATGGCTGAGAGGCCGGGGGGCAGCCGCCTCGGCGGTGGCCCAGGTGCAGGCCCGCATCGAGCCCGGGCTGTGGGCCCGGGTGCTGCAGGCGCACCCCTTCCTGGCCGTGCTGGACGCGGCCGAAAGCAGCCAGCTACAGGCACGCGCAGCCTGGCTGCTGGCCAGCAAGAATCTGAACGGCGCGCGCGGCCTGGCGCCCGATGATTTCATGCGCCTGTCGATCGCCGCCCAGGCGGCGCTACCCATCCTGAACCTGCCGCCCACCCTGTACGAGGGCTGGGACGAGATCATCGTGTACCCCGAAGGCTTCTCGATCCCGCGGGTGCGGCAGGACGAGGCGGGCGTGGTACACGAGTACGACGAGGCCGCCGCGGGCGAAGCCTGGGAGGGCGGCCCCGTGGTCCTGTCGTGGGCCGACGCGCTGCCCAGCGGCACCGCCTTCAATGTCGTCATCCACGAATTTGCCCACAAATTGGATCTTTCGTCGGGCCATGCCGACGGCATGCCCGACCTGGGCGCGCACCCCGGCCTGGCGCCGCGCACCTGGCGGCGCGTGCTGGACGACAGCCTGGACCGCTTCATCGCCGCGCTCGACGCGATCGAGGCCGCGATTCCATCCGATATGGATCCCGAAAGCGAGGCCGCCGACGCCTGGTATGGTCAATTGCCACTGGACCCTTATGCGGCGTCCGACGAAGCGGAGTTCTTTGCCGTGAGTTCGGAACACTTTTTTGTCGATCCGGCGCCGCTGGCCCAGGCGCTGCCCGAATGGTACGGGCTGCTGCAGGCCTATTACCGGCAGGATCCCCTGGCGCGCCTGGCAAGGCCGGCCGGACAGGAGCCGGCATGAAGCGCCTGCTGGTCGTCTGGCATTCGCGCACCGGCGCGGCGCGGCAGATGGCGCGCGCGCTGGTGCGCGGCGCGCGCCAGGCGGGCATTGCGCTGGAACTGGCCGACCGCTTGCATGTGACCCTGCGCCGCGCCCGGCAGGTCGAGCCGGCCGACCTGCTGGCCGCCGACGGCTACCTGTTCTGCGCGCCCGAAAACCTGGCCAGCCTGAGCGGCGAGATGAAAGAATGCTTCGACCGCTGCTATTACGGAGCCCTTGGCCGGATCGAGGGCCGGCCCTATGCGCTGGCGATCAGCGCCGGCACCGATGGCGCCGGCGCGGCCCGCCAGGCCGAACGCATCTGCACCGGCTGGCGGCTGCGCGCCGCGGCCCCCGCCCTGATCGAACGCAACGGCGCCCAGACGCCGCAGGCCATCCTGGCGCCCAAGACCGTGCCGGCCGCCGCGTTGCGGCGCTGCGAAGAGCTGGGCGGGCTGCTGGCGGCCACTCTGCTGGCCGGCGAAGAATATTAGCCCGCCGCAGCCGTCACCACGATCTCGACCTTGAAATCCGGGTTGGCCAGGCGCGCCTCCACGGTGGCGCGCGGCGGCGCGTTGCCGGGGGCCACCCAGGCGTCCCAGGCCTGGTTCATGGCATCGAACTCTTTCATGTTGGCCACGAAGATCTGGGCCATCAGGATCTTGCTCTTGTCGCTACCGGCCTCGGCCAGCAGGCGGTCGATGGTGGCCAGGACCTGGCGGGTCTGGCCGGCCATGTCCAGCGAGGCGTCGTCGGGCACCTGCCCGGCCAGATAGGCCACGCCGTTGTATACGGCCATGTCCGACAGCCGTTTTTCCACATTGACGCGCTTGATGCTGCTCATCAGAAATCCCCTGAGAGAATGGTTGGCAAAGAAAGAAGCGGGCCGGCCGTGTCAGGCCGGCGGCAACTGGAAAACCTGGCGCAGGTAGGCCAGGTACGCGGGATCGTCGCACATGGTCTTCTCGGGCGCATCCGACACCTTGGCCACGGGCTGGCCATTGCAGCGGACCATCTTCATCACGATCTGCAGCGGCTCGTGGCCAAGGTCGTTGGTGAGGTTGGTGCCGATGCCGAACGACACCTTGCAGCGGCCGGCAAACTGCCTGGCCAGCTCGATGGCGCGCGGGAAAGTGAGCGAATCCGAGAACACCAGGGTCTTGGCGCGCGGGTCGACACGGTTGTTGCGATAGTGCTCCAGCAGCCGCTCGCCCCACACGAACGGGTCGCCCGAATCATGGCGCGCGCCGTCGAACAGCTTGCAGAAGTACATGTCGAAATCGCGCAGGAAGGCATCCATGCCGTACACATCGGACAGCGCGATGCCCAGGTCGCCGCGGTATTCCTTGGCCCAGACTTCCAGCGCAAACACCTGCGAGTCGCGCAGGCGCGGCCCCAGCGCCTGGCAGGCCTGCAGGTACTCGTGGCCCATCGTGCCCAGCGGCAGCACGTTGTGCCGCATCGCCAGCAGCACGTTGCTGGTGCCGGCGAAATGCACGCCCATCCGGGCCTTCATGGTCGACACGATTTCTTCGTGCCACAGCCTCGAGAAACGCCGCCGCGTGCCGTATTCGGCCACGCGGAAATCGGCCAGCGCGGGGTCGTCGAGCACCAGGTGCATCTTCGACTCCAGGCGCTGGCGGCCTTCTTCCCAGTCGGGATGGCGGCGCGTATTGCGGAAATAGACCTCGTTGACAATGGCCAGCACCGGGATCTCGAACAGGATCGTGTGCAGCCAGGGGCCGGTTACCGTAATGGCGATCTCGCCGGGCTGCTCGCCCTCGCCGATGGAAATGCAGCGCTCGGGCAAATGGAACAGGCCCAGGAAGTCGACGAAGTCACTTTTGATAAAACGCAAACTGCCCAGGTACTGCAGCTCTTCTTCGGTGAAACGCAACTGGCACAATGCGTGCACTTCGGCACGGATCTCATCCAGATAGGGCTGCAGGTTCACCCCCGGGGTGCGGCACTTGTAGCGATATTCAACCTGCGCAGCGGGAAAGTGATGCAGCACCACCTGCATCATGCTGAACTTGTACAGGTCGGTGTCGAGCAGCGAAGTAATTATCATGATGGCGCGGTTCGGGCGCGGTTCGTTTCGTCAAACCATAGCATAAGCAGCCTGCCGCCCCGGTCCGGTCACAGCACTACCCCGGCCAGGGTTATGGTCGCCCCGCACCGCCGCATTGGGTAAAATCGTGCAAAGGTTAAAAAGCTGTTGCTTGTCTGCGGAGTCCCTGAATGACCCACGTCGTTACCGAAAACTGTATCAAATGCAAGTACACCGATTGTGTCGACGTGTGCCCCGTGGACTGTTTCCGTGAGGGTCCGAACTTCCTGGTCATCGACCCCGACGAATGCATCGATTGCGCGGTCTGCATCCCCGAATGCCCGGCCAACGCCATCTACGCCGAAGAAGACGTGCCCCAGGACCAGGTCCAGTTCATCGCCCTGAACGCCGAACTGACCCCCGAATTCGCCCCCATCAGCCGCGCCAAGAAGCCGCTGCCCGACGCCGACGAATGGAACGGCGTGCAAGACAAGCTGCAACACCTGGAAAAATAGGCCGGCCTTGGCGCGACGCCTGCCGCCGCGCCCGCCCTGCTTACCTTGATGACCGATTCCAAGTACACGCGCCAGGCCGTCACCCAGGTCCACACCTGGGTTCCAGGCAAGCTGTTCTCGGTGCGCGTCACCCGCGACCCGGCGTTCCAGTTCCAGGCCGGGCAATTCGCCCGCGTGGGGCTGCCGGCCGCCGACGCCCCCGATGCGCCGCCCACCGTATGGCGCGCTTATTCCATGGTGTCGGCGCCGCACGAAGACGGGCTGGAGTTCTATTCCATCGTGGTGCCCGAAGGGCTGTTCAGCCCGCGGCTGGCCCGGCTGCAGCCGGGCGACGCCCTCTACATCGAGAAAAACCCCTACGGCTTCCTGACCATCGACCGCTTCGCGCCCGGCGGCGACCTGTGGCTGCTGGCCACCGGCACGGGGCTGTCGGCCTACCTGTCCATCCTGCGCGACCCGGCCACCTGGCAGGCCTTCCGGCGCATCATCCTGGTGCACGGCGTGCGCACCGCCAGCGAACTGGCCTACCGCGACGAAATCCAGCAATGGCACCGCCAGCCGGCTTACACCCGGCACTTCCAGCAAGACCCGCGCAAGCTGGTGTACCTGCCCATCGCCACCCGTGAAGCCCTGCCCGAGGCGCCCCAGGAACGCCTCACCACGCTCATCGCCGATGGCCGCCTCGAGCAGCTGGCCGGCGCGGCCCTCGACCCGCAGCTGTCCAAGATCATGCTGTGCGGCAATCCGGCCATGCTGTCCGACGCCCGTAAGCTGCTTTCCGGGCGGGGCTTCGCGCCTGGCCGGCGCGGCATCCCCGGCAATCTGGCCGTCGAAAACTACTGGTAAACCCGGCCAGGCGCTCCCGGCTGGTCGTTTTTTCACAACAAAAACGGCCCGATTGGTACCGTGCGGCTAGACGAATTGAATATATCCTTACATGCGTTGGTAATAATCCGCTTCCGTCCAGCCTAGGAATCTCGTCGACATGCTGTATCACTTGCACGAACTGCAACGGGCCTTCCTGACGCCTTTTGCCGCATTCACCGACGCCAGTTCGCAATTGTTCTCCAGCCCGTTCAGCCCGCTGGCCTACACGCCCCTGTCGCGGCAACTGGCGGCCAGCTGCGAACTCATGCACCGGCTGGGCAAGGAATACCAAAAACCCGCCTGGAACCTGCCGTCCACCCGCATCGACGGCCGCGAGCTGCGCGTAACCGAATCGGTGGCGCTGGAAAAACCCTTCTGCCGCCTGCTGCATTTCCGGCGCGCCGCCCGCCGCGCCGACCCGCGCGTGCTGCTGGTGGCGCCGCTGTCGGGCCACCATGCCACGCTGCTGCGCGACACCGTGCGCGCCCTGCTGCCCGCCCACGATGTGTACGTCACCGACTGGCTCGATGCGCGCATGGTGCCGCTGTCGCAAGGGCCGTTCCACCTGGACGACTATGTGCGCTACATCCAGGAATTCATCCGCCACCTGGGGCCCGACATCCATGTGATATCGGTGTGCCAGCCCACCGTGCCGGTCCTGGCTGCCATCGCCCTGATGGCCTCCGCCCACGACCCGCTGCAGCCGCGCAGCATGGTGATGATGGGCGGCCCCATCGACCCGCGCCAGTCGCCCACCCAGGTCAACCGGCTGGCCACCACCAAGCCTTATTCCTGGTTCGAAAGCCAGCTGATCGACACCGTGCCGGCGCGCTATCCCGGCGCCGGCCGCCGCGTGTATCCCGGTTTTCTGCAGCATGCCGGGTTCGTCGCCATGAACCCCGACCGGCACCTGAAATCGCACTACGACTTCTACCTGGACCTGCTGCGCGGCGACGACAGCGATGCGGCCGCGCACCGGCGCTTCTACGACGAGTACAACGCGGTGCTGGACATGCCCGCCGAGTTCTACCTGGACACCATCCGGGTGGTGTTCCAGGAATTCCAGCTGCCCAACGGCACCTGGCAGGTCGACGGCCAGGCCGTGCGGCCGGCCGATATCAAGAAGGTGGCCCTGCTCAGCATCGAAGGCGAGCTCGACGATATCTCCGGACAGGGACAGACCCGCGCGGCCATCGACCTGTGCCGCGGCATACCGGCCGCCCGCAAGCGCCACTACACCGCGCCCGGCTGTGGCCACTATGGCATTTTCTCGGGCCGCCGCTGGCGCGAAATGATCTGTCCTAAAATCGCGGAATTCATCCGCCAGGCATAGTACCGGCGTACGCGGGCCGCCCCGGCCCGTTTCTGCTTCACCCGCCATGCCCTGTCCTTCCCTTGCCGACCGCATCGACGCCCTGCTGCCGCAAACCCAATGCACCAAATGCGGCTACGACGGCTGCCGGCCATACGCCCAGGCCATTGCCGACGGCGCGGCCGCCATCAACCGCTGCCCGCCCGGCGGCGATGACGGCGTCGCCGCGCTGGCGGCGCTGCTCGACACCGACGTACTGCCGCTGGACCTGTCGCGCGGCGCGCCCGGCCCGCTGACCGTGGCGCGCATCGACGAAGCCCACTGCATCGGCTGCACGCTGTGCATCCGCGCCTGTCCGGTGGATGCCATCGTGGGCGCCAACAAGCGCATGCATACCGTGCTGGCAGACTGGTGCACCGGCTGCGATCTGTGCGTGGCCCCCTGCCCGGTCGACTGCATCGACATGGTGCCGGCCGGCCGGGCCTGGACCCCCGCCGATGCGCAGGCCGGCCGCCAGCGCCATCAAGTCCGCCAGGCCCGCCTGGCGCGCGAAACGGCCGACAACGCGGGCCTGATGGCCGCCCCGGCCGAATCCGCCGCCGCGCCGCGCCCGGCCGCCGCCCACCCGGACGGCGACGCACGCAAGCGCGCCGCCATCGAATCCGCCCTGGCCCGCGCCCGGGCCCGACGCACCGCCACGCCGACATGAACGCAGCCAAGCGCCAGGCCATCTTCGCCCGCCTGCAAGCCGCCAACCCCCATCCGACCACCGAGCTCGAATACGACACGCCCTTTCAGCTGCTGATCGCGGTGCTGCTGTCGGCGCAGGCCACCGACAAATCGGTGAACCTGGCCACGCGCAAGTTCTTCCCGCGCCATGGCACCCCCGAAGCCATGCTGGCGCTGGGTGAAGACGGCCTGGCCGAATACATCAAGACCATCGGCCTGTACCGCACCAAGGCCAAGAACGCCATCGCCACTTGCCGGCTGCTGATCGAACGCCATGGCGGCGCCGTGCCGCAAACGCGCGAAGCGCTGGAAGCCCTGCCCGGGGTAGGCCGCAAGACGGCCAATGTGGTGCTGAACACGGCCTTCGGCCAGCCCACCATGGCAGTGGACACGCACATTTTCCGCGTATCGAACCGCACCGGCATCGCGCCCGGCAAAAATGTGCTGGAAGTCGAACACAAACTGGAAAAATTCGTACCGGCTGAATACATGCAGGATGCCCACCACTGGCTGATCCTGCATGGCCGCTACGTCTGTGTGGCGCGCAAGCCGAAATGCCCGCAATGCGGCATCGCAGATCTCTGCGAGTTCAAGCAAAAGACCCTGCCACAATAGGGGTTCATCCCGCGCATTGTCGGCTGCCCGACAATCGGCCATGCCGCAGCGCAATACCTATGAAAAACCCTCATGGCATTTTGGGGGATAGGTCCGCATACTCGCCGGCAACTCTTAAAAAATATATTGCCGGTGCCGCGGATATGGATGACATTATCCTGGAGACAAAAGGCCTTACAAAAGAATTCCTGGGCTTCGTTGCCGTCAACGGAGTCGATCTGCGCATCAGGCGCGGACAGATCCATGCCCTTATCGGCCCCAACGGCGCGGGCAAGACCACTTGTTTCAATCTGCTGACCAAATTCCTGGCGCCGACCTCGGGCCAGATCCTGTTCAACGGCCATGACATCACCGGCGAGCGCCCGGCCCAGATCGCACGCCGCGGCATCATCCGCTCGTTCCAGATCTCGGCCGTGTTCCCGCACCTGAGCGTCCTGGAAAACGTGCGCATCGGCCTGCAGCGCAAGACCGGCCTGTCGTTTCATTTCTGGCGCAGCGAAAAGCAGCTGTCCAGGCTCGACGCTCAGGCGCGCGAGCTGCTCGAACTGGTCGACCTGGGCGCTTTCGCCGACGAAACCACCATCAACCTGCCCTACGGGCGCAAACGCGCACTGGAAATCGCCACCACGCTGGCCATGGAACCCGAACTGATGCTGCTCGACGAGCCCACCCAGGGCATGGGCCATGAAGACGTCGACCGCGTCACCCAGCTGATCAAGCGGGTCAGCCAGGGCCGCACCATCCTGATGGTTGAGCACAACATGAACGTCGTGTCGTCCATCGCCGACACCATTACCGTGCTGGCGCGCGGCGCCGTGCTGGCCGAAGGGCCTTATGCGGAAGTGTCGCGCCATCCTGCCGTGATGCAGGCCTACATGGGCACCACCGAGGGGGAACTGCAAGGAGCACACGCATGAGTACCCCGGCACTGGAAATCTCGGGCCTGCAGGCCTGGTACGGCGAATCGCACATCCTGCACGGCGTCGACCTGCGGGTGGCGCAGGGCGAAGTGGTAACGCTGCTGGGGCGCAACGGCGCCGGCCGCACCACCACGCTGCGCGCCATACTGGGCCTGACCGGCGCGCGCAAGGGCTCGGTGCGCATCCACGGCACCGAAGCCATCGACCTGCCCACCTACAAGATCGCCCACCTGGGCGTGGGCTACTGCCCCGAAGAACGCGGCATCTTCGCCAGCCTGTCGTGCGAAGAAAACCTGCTGCTGCCGCCCGCGGTGGGCGGCGCGCTGGGCGGCGGCATGTCGCTGACCGAAATCTACGACATGTTCCCCAACCTGCACGAACGCCGCAATTCGCCGGGCACGCGCCTGTCGGGCGGCGAGCAGCAGATGCTGGCGGTGGCGCGCATCCTGCGCACCGGCGCCAATCTGCTGCTGCTCGACGAAATATCCGAAGGCCTGGCTCCGGTCATCGTGCAGGCGCTGGCGCGCATGATCACGGCGCTGAAACAACGCGGCTACACCATTGTGATGGTCGAACAGAACTTCCGCTTCGCCGCGCCGCTGTCCGACCGGTTCTACGTGATGGAACACGGCCAGATCGTCGAGCACTTCGAGGCCAGTGAACTTCAACAGAAGCAGGATACGCTCAACGAATTGCTGGGCGTATAGGAATCCTGTCATTCGCCGCATTGGCGGCATCCCCACAGAGAAGCAAAGGAGTCATCCCATGAAGCTGCATCACATCACTGCCGCGCTGGCCCTGGCCGGCCTGGGATTTGCCGGGCTACCCGCCCAGGCGCAAGGCATCTCCGGCGACGTTATCCGCATCGGTTTCATTACAGACATGTCGGGCGTGTATTCCGACATCGACGGCCCGGCCGGCGTGGAAGCGATCCGCATGGCCATCGCCGACGCGGGCGGCGCCGTCAACGGCAAGAAGATTGAACTGGTCACGGCCGACCACCAGAACAAGGCCGACATTGCTTCCAGCCGCGCGCGCGAATGGTTCGACCAGGAAGGCCTGGACGTGCTGATCGGCGGCACCAATTCCGCCACCAACCTGGCCATGGCCGCCGTGGCGGCCGAAAAGAAAAAGCCGTTCATCTCGATCGGCGCGGGCGCTTCGGACCTGACCAACGCTCAGTGCACCCCCTACACCATCCACTACGCCTATGACACCGTCGCGCTGGCCCGCGGCACGGGTTCGGCCGTGGTGAAGAACGGCGGCAAGACCTGGTTCTTCCTGACTGCCGACTATGCTTTCGGCCATGCGCTCGAACGCGATACCACCGCTGTGATCAAGGCGGCCGGCGGCGAGGTCAAAGGCGCCGTGCGCGCGCCGCTGGCCACCGCAGACTTCTCGTCGTTCCTGCTGCAGGCGCAGGCCTCGGGCGCGCAGATCCTGGGCCTGGCCAATGCCGGCGGCGACACCATCAATTCCATCAAGGCCGCCAACGAGTTCGGCATCACGCAGACCATGAAAATGGCAGGCCTGCTGATCTTCATCAACGACATCCACTCGCTCGGCCTCAAGGCTACCCAGGGCATGTACCTGACCGACAGCTGGTACTGGGATCAGTCCGACGCGGCGCGCGCCTGGACCAAGAAATTCGAAGCCAAGGTCAACCGTAAGCCGTCCAGCCTGCAGGCCGCTGACTATTCCTCTGTGTCGTTCTACCTGAACGGCGTCAAGGCCACCGGCACCGACGATGCCGACACCCTGATGAAGTGGATGAAGTCGAACAAGATCAACGACTTCTACGCCAAAGACGGCTACGTGCGCAAAGACGGCCGCATGATCCACGAAATGTACCTGATGCAGGTGAAGACCCCCGAAGAGTCCAAGGGACCCTGGGACTACTACAAGGTGGTTGCCAACCTGCCCGGCGACGAGGTCTACACCAAGCCCTCCGAGTCGACCTGCAAGCTCTTCAAGCAGTAATCCGCTGAAGTTGTCCCGCGCGCCCGTGCCCACCCGGCCGGGCCGCGCCGCGAACACGCACGCCTCTATCCGAACGCGCAGGATTTTCCCGACATGATCGACCTCTTCGGCATACCCCTACAGGCCTTGCTCGGACAGCTGCTGCTGGGCCTGGTCAACGGGTCCTTCTACGCCATGCTGTCGCTGGGTTTGGCGGTTATTTTCGGACTGCTGAACGTCATCAATTTCGCCCATGGCTCACTCTACATGCTGGGCGCCTTCGTGGCCTGGATGGGGCTGTCGTACCTGGGCCTGAACTACTGGATCATGCTGATTCTGGCCCCCCTGGTGGTGGGCCTGTTCGGCATCGTGATCGAAAAACTGCTGCTCAAGCACCTGTACAAGCTCGACCACCTGTACGGCCTGCTGCTCACTTTCGGCCTGACGCTGCTCATCGAAGGCCTGTTCCGCAGCTTCTACGGCGTGTCGGGCCAGCCCTACCCCACGCCCGACCTGCTGCGCGGCGCCACCAACCTGGGCTTCATGATCCTGCCCAACTACCGCGGCTGGATCGTCGTGGCCTCGATTACCGTGTGCCTGGCCACCTGGTTCGTCATCGAACGCACCCGCCTGGGCGCCCTGCTGCGCGCCGGCACCGAGAACCCCAAGCTGGTCGAGGCATTCGGCGTGAATGTCCCGCGCATGGTAACCCTGACCTACGGCTTCGGCGTGGCGCTGGCCGGCTTTGCCGGCGTACTGGCCGCGCCGGTGCTGCAGATATCGCCCCTGATGGGCTCGAACCTGATCATCGTGGTCTTTGCCGTGGTGGTGATCGGCGGCATGGGCTCCATCCTGGGCGCCATCGTCACCGGCCTGGGGCTGGGCGTGGTCGAAGGCCTGACCAAGGTCTTCTGGCCCGAAGCCTCCAGCACCGTCGTGTTCATCATCATGGCCATCGTCCTGTTGCTCCGCCCCGCCGGGCTGTTCGGAAAAGAGAAATGAATCGCCAACTGCTGAGCTACGCGGCGGCGGCCATCGTCGTGGCCATCCTGCCGTTCCTGGGCGTGTATCCCATCTTCGCCATGAAGGTGATGTGCTATGCGCTGTTCGCCTGCGCCTTCAACCTGCTGCTGGGCTACACCGGCCTGCTGTCGTTCGGCCATGCGGCGTTCCTGGGCAGCGCGGCTTATGCGGCCGGGCATGCCCTGAAAGTGTGGGGGTTTCCCACCGAGCTGGGCCTGCTGTTCGGCACCGCCGTGGCGGCGCTGCTGGGCCTGGTGATGGGCCTGCTGGCCATTCGCCGCAGCGGCATCTATTTCGCCATGATCACCCTCGCGCTGGCACAGATGGTGTTCTTCTTCTTCCTGCAGGCCCACTTCACCGGCGGCGAAGACGGCCTGCAGCGCGTGCCGCGCGGCACGCTGCTGGGCTTCATCGACCTCGGCAACGATCTGAACCTGTACTACCTGGTGATGGCGATCTTCGCGTTCGGCTATTTCGTGATCTGGCGCACCGTGCACTCGCCGTTCGGCCAGGTGCTCAAGGCACTGCGCGAAAACGAGCCGCGCACCCTGTCGCTGGGCTACGACGTCGACCGCTTCAAACTGCTGGCCTTCGTGCTGTCGGCTGCGATCGCCGGCCTGGCCGGCGCCACCAAGACCCTGGTGTTCGTGTCGGCCACCCTGTCCGACGCCACCTGGCAGATGTCCGGCCTGGTGATCCTGATGACCCTGATCGGCGGCCTGGGCACGCTGGTGGGCCCCATTCTCGGCGCCTTCATTGTGGTGCTGCTGGAAAACAAGGTGGGCGACTTCGGCCGCTTCATGGCCGAACTCACCGGCAGCAACTGGTTCCTGCGGCTGGGCGAGTCGGTCACCATCGTGATCGGCCTGATCTTCATCATCTGCGTGCTGGCCTTCCGCCGCGGCATCGTGGGCGAATGGCAGGCGTTCATGGAACGGCGCCGCGCGCGCGCCTGAACGCCGCCGCCTGGCCGGACGGCGCTCCGCGCCTCGTACAATGGGTCGATCGCCCCTCAGGGCGCCACCATGCGAGCAAGGAGACCTCTCATGCACATGACGCGAGCCCCCCGCCTGTTGCTGGGCGCGCTGGCCGCCGCCACGGCCCTGCTCTGGACAGCGCCCGCCGCGGCCGCGGCCCAATGCGAAATCGACCAGCCGGTGCGCTTCAGCGGCCTGAACTGGGAATCCAATCTGGTGCTGGCGGGCATCGAGCGCTTTATCGTCGAGCACGGCTACGGCTGCGCCACCTCGGTGGAAATCGGCGAAACTCTGGCCATGCTGGCGGCCCTGCAGCGCCGCGATGTCGACGTCACGCCCGAAGTCTGGCCCGGCCAGATCGAAGTAGCCTGGGACAAGGCCCTGAAGTCGGGCAAGGTGCTGGCGGCGGGCCATGTGTACGACGCGGGCGAAGGCTGGTACATCCCCCGCTACACCGCCGAACGCCATCCCGACCTGAAAAGCGCGGCTGACCTGGCCCGCTACACCAAGGTGTTCGCCGACCCCGAAGACCCGGCGCGCGGCCGCATCTACGGCTGCCCGGCGGGCTGGGCCTGCGGCACCCTGAACACCAACCTGCTCAAGGCGCTGAAGCTCGACGGCCAGTACACGATGTTCGCCCCCGGCTCGGGCGCCGCGCAGAAGGCCGCCATCGTATCGGCCTACAAGCGCAAACGCGACATCGTGTTCTATTACTGGACGCCCACCGCGCTGGTGGGCGCGCTGGACCTGGTCAAACTGCAATTGCCGCCCTTCGGCCAGGCCGCCTACACCTGCATGACCGACCCGCAGTGCGAAAACCCGGTGCCCACCGAATTCAAGGCCAACAAGGTGGTCACGGGCCTGAACGCCGAATTCGCCCGCCAGGCGCCCGGGCTGAAGGCGCTCTTCGACAAGCTCAGCGTGCCGGCCCCGGCCATCGACGACACACTGGGCTGGCTCGAGAACCAGGGTGCGGAGCCCGAAGACGCCGCGCAGTACTTCCTGCGCAAGTACCCGGACGTCTGGCGCAAGTGGGTGCCCGCCGAGGTCGCCGACCGGGTCCTGGCCAGCCTGTAGCCGGCCCGCGGGTGTATGCTGCGCAGGCAATGCGCCCGCCGGCGCGACCCGATTCAAGGAATGACCACATGGATGCGCTCTACTGGCACGACGGCCAATGGATTACTGAAAACCCCAAACTGCTGGGCCCCGCCGACCATGCCTTCTGGATGGCCAGCATGGTATTCGACGGCGCGCGCGCCTTCGAGGGCCTGACGCCCGACCTCGACCTGCACTGCCAGCGCGTGGTGCGCTCGGCCGAGAAAATGCTGATGAAGCCCCAACTGAGCTGGCAACAGATCCGCGATCTGTGCCTGCAGGCCGTGGAGCGCTTCCCGGCCGGCGAAGCGCTGTATCTCAAGCCCATGTTCTTCTGCGCCGACGGCTTCCTGCTGCCCGAGGCCGACAAGACGCAATTCGTGCTGCATGTCTTCAAGGTGCCCATGCCGGGCGAACAGGGTTTTTCGGCCTGCTTTTCCAGCTTCGCGCGCGCCTGGTCGAACATGGCGCCCACCGACGCCAAGGCGTCATGCCTGTACCCCAACGGCCAGCGCGCCATCCGCGAAGCCATGGCCAAAGGCTACGACAACGCCATCATGCTGGACGGCGACGGCCACGTAGCCGAATTCGCCACCGCCAACCTGTGGATCGCCAAAGACGGCGTGGTGGCCACGCCGGCCGACAACGGCACCTTCCTGAACGGCATCACGCGCCAGCGCGTGCTGGCCCTGCTGCGCGCCGACGGCGTCGACGTGCAAGAACGCGCGCTGACGCGCGCCGATGTCGAACAGGCCGACGAAGTGTTTTCCACCGGCAACTATGGCAAGGTGGTGCACGTCAACCGGGTCGAAGGCCGCAGCCTGGCCTATGGGCCGCTGGCGCGCCGCGCGCATGGGCTGTACATGGAATACGCGCGCGCCCGGTAGACGCGCTTGGCCAAGCCATGAAGCTGAGCCAGATCGAGTGCTTCATTGCCGTCGCGAAGGCCGGGCATTTTGGCCGCGGCGCGGAAAGCATTTTCCGCACCCAGCCGCCGGTCAGCAGGCAAGTACGACTGCTCGAAGAAGAACTGGGCGTGCAGCTGCTGGCGCGTAAACCCACGCACGTGGAATTGACGCCCGCCGGGAAAGCCTTCCTGAAAGAAGTGGAGCAAGGCATACGCCACTTCCAGGAGGGCGTGCGCATCGCCCGCAGCATCGATGCGCCGCAATGGCCAAAGCTGCGCATCGCCACCACGGCCTCCGTCATGCTGGGGATCTTCTCGGTCGTGCTGGCCAAGTTCCAAAGACAGCTGCCTGAATTCGCGTTCGAGCTGACCACCGGCGACAAGGCCACGCAGATGGACCTGCTGGCGGCGGGCAAGATCGATGTGGCCGTGGTGCGCTCGCTTCCGGAAGCGCCGGGCCTGATCGCGAAACGACTCATCGATGAGCCCATCGCGGCCGCCTTGAACTCCGGCCACCCGCTCGCCACCGCCACTCAGATAGAAATCAGGGAACTGGCCCCCTATCCCTTGATCGTCTACAGAGGACGTTCGTCGCAGAGCGTGGCCGACCTGCTGATAGATCTGTGCAAGCAGGCGGGGTTCAATCCCGATATCCAGACAGAGGCCGTCGACATGCAGAGCGCGGCATTCGTCGCGTCGCTTACCTCGGGTATCGCCCTGGTGGCCGCTTCGCTGCAGAACTTGAGCACGCCCAATCTCGTGTACCGGCCGGTGTTGCTGAATACAGAGCCCGTCACCATGCCCCTGTACCTGGTCTACCGCGAAGGCGATTCCACCGAAAGAGTAAACCGGCTGATCGAGTGCGCCACGACCAACCGGTAGGCGCGCCCGTCAGTTCGGCTTGATGCCCAGCGCCGGGATGCGTTCATGCCAGGCCTGGCGGTCCTGGGCCACCATGGACGCGAAGGCCTGCCGCGTCATTTTGAGGGGCTCGACCCCCAGCGCGGCGAAACGCTCGAGCACATCCCGCTCGTTCCATGCCGCCGAGACGGCCTGCGCGACGCGATCGATGGCTGCATCATCCAGGCTTTTCGGCGCCAGCAAGCCGTACCACCACTTCATGCGGTATCCGGGCACGCCGCTCTGCGCAATCGTCTTGACCCCGGGCAGCAACGGCGACGGGTCGCTGGCCGCCACGGCCAGCGCCTTGAGTTTTTTCGCCGCGATGAAGGGGCCCGCCGAGGTCGAGCTGTCGAACATCATGTCGATGCGCCCCGCCACCAGGTCTGTCACGGCGGGCGCCGACCCCTTGTAGGGAATGTGCTGTACGTCGATACCCGCCTGGTGCATGAACAAGGCGGCGGTCAAGTGCAGCGAGGTGCCATGTCCCGCACTGCCATAGGTCAATTCTCCCGGATGGCGCCTGGCATAGTCGATCAGGTCTTCGAGCTTGTTGAACGGGGAATCCGCCGGGACCACCACCACGTTCGGCACCACGCCGACGGGCGCAATGGGCTTGAAGTCGGCGATGGGATCGAACTTCAGGTTCGCATACAGCTCCGGGTAGATCGTGTGGCCCATGGCGGTCATCAGCAGCGTATGGCCGTCATTGGCGCGCAGCGCAGCCTCTGTGCCCAGCACGCCGCCGGCTCCCGGCTTGTTTTCAATGACGACGGCCTGTCCCAGCGACTCGGACAGGCTGGGGGCCAGCGCGCGTATCATGGCGTCGATGGCTCCGCCGGGCGGAAATGGCACGATGATCTTCACGGGCTTGCCTGGCCATGCCGGATCCTGCGCCAGGGCTGGCAGCGCCAGCGCGCCCAGCGCGGAAGCCGCCAGCAGCAGCACGATACGTCGCAGCAGGTTCATGATGTCTCCTCGTTTTGATTGACTGCGTGCACGGCAATCAACGCATCCACCGCGATGCCGCCCTCGGCGTGCAATATCACTGGATTCACGTCGATTTCACTGATCCATCCCGAATTGGCGGCAATCACGCGCGAGAGATCGACCACCATGGTGACAAACGCCGCGACATCGCTGGCCGGCGCGCCGCGCATGCCCGCAAGCAGCGGATACAGCCGCAGCTCCGCCAGCTTCTCGCCCACTTCTTCGGCGGACACCGGGGCCTGGCTGACAGCCACGTCTTTCAATACTTCCACCCACACGCCGCCGAAGCCGTAGATCACCATCGGGCCGAACTGGGGATCGAGGCGCGCGCCGATGATCATCTCTACGCCGGGACGCACCATGGACTGTACGGAAAACGCAATGGCCGCCGCGGCCGGCGCTTTTTCCCTGCACGCGGTCTGGATTTCCTCGCAGGCGGCCATCACGGCCCGCTCATCGCGCAAATCGAGCTTCACACCGCCCACGTCGGATTTGTGCGGGATGTGCGCCGCATCCACTTTTACCGCCACGGGAAAGCCAATGCGCGCGGCGGCCGCGGCCGCCTCGGTGGCCGACCGGGCGCGCAGGTCCCGGCTTACCGGAATGCCGATGCGCGCAAGCACCTGCTTCGACTCTTGCTCCGACAGCGTGTGCCCGCCCGCGCGCGGCGCCACAGCGGCCAGCGCATACCGGGCCGGAACCGGATCTTTCCCGGCCGCCATCAGCCAGTCTCTGCGGCGGTGATAGTCCAGCCATGCGCGATGCGCGTACATGCAGCGGTCCAGGGACCGGAACATCGCCAGCGAGGTGCTGCCGTCATACACGGCAGACCCGACGCCTTCATGCCACTCATTCATCCAGACCAGCGACAGCGGCGTCTCGATTTGCGCCGCGACCTGCACCAGCGCGGTCGCGCGGCTGACGGCCGCCTGGCCATGCGCAGAGGGCATCAAGACAATCACGCTGGCAAACTGGGGATCCGCGGCAAAGCGTTGTACGCATTCCTGGTACATCGACGGGTCGCGGATCGACTCGGCCGTGACATCGGCCGGATTCGCGATGGCGGCAAACGAGGGCAGCCGGCTGGCCAGGGCGGACCGGGTCTCGGGCAAGGGCGCGGGCAACGGCAGCTTGTACAAATCGGCCTTGTCCGCCGCCATCACGACCGAGCCGCCCGAGCCTGAAAGGATCCCGACGCCATTGCCCGACGGCCGCTTGCCGCCATGGCGCGCGAAGAACACGGCGGTTTCGAGCAAGGCCTCGAAGGCATGCACCTGGATGGCGCCGGTGCGATAGAAAACCGCATCGTACGCGGCCTCGTTTCCGGCCAGCATGCCTGAATGCGACAAGGCGGCTTTCTGCCCCGAAGCGGTGGTGCCTATTTTGTAGACCACCACCGGCTTGCCCGCGTCGAACGCGCGCTGCAAGGCGGCGGCAAAACGCCCGCCATCGGGAACGCTCTCGAAGAGCAGCGCAATGGCACGAGTACTCGGGTCGTCGATCAGATATTCGATCAAGTCGGCCAGGTCGACATCGCTCGAGTTGCCAGTCGAAATCAGCTTGCTGAACCCCACCCCGCGATGCATGGCCTGCAGGATGACGTACCCCAGCGCGCCGCTTTGCCCGATGACGGCGATGTCGCCGCGCACCATCGGCAGGTCGGTGATACTGGGCAGAATGTTGCACGCCGCGCCCGTGTGCACATTGACCACGCCCGTGCAGTTGGGGCCCAGCAGCCGGATCCCCAGGCGCCGGGCTTGCCGCAGCAATGCCTGCTGTTTCGCGCGCCCCTCGTCATTGCCCAGGTCGGAAAAGCCGGACGAGAACACCATGGCATTGCGGATGCGCGCCGATGCGGCATCCTCCAGGACGCCGGGCACCAGGTCGGCGGCGACGGCGATGCCCAGGCAGTCCGGCGTTTCGGGCAGCGCCGCCAAAGAAGGGAAGCACTGCCTTCCATCTATCTCGGTGTATTGCGGATTGACCGGATAGATCTTTCCGTTGAAGTGCCTGGCCAGATTACGGACCACGGCGCCCCCGAAAGAGCCCGGCTTCGGCGATGCGCCCACGACGGCGATCTGGCGGGGATTAAGAACAGGTTCCAGGAAATGCATGGTCATCCGACAGGGCAACAGTAATGGCTGATACCAGAAGCGGCACAGTGTCCGTTCACACCAGGAAAGATTGCTAGACCCAGGCCCGCTTCAACCAGCGCCCCCCATCCACCGACAGGTCGCATCCGGTGATGAAGTTGCCCGCCTCGGAAGCCAGGTAGACCGCCGCGTGCGCGATGTCGTCCGTATGGCCGAACGAATCCAGGCAAAGCCGGTTCAGTTCTTTTTCGGCCTGGCCAAGATCTTCGTACAGACGCTTGACGCCTTCCGTGTTGGCGATCGGGCCGGGCAGGATGTTGTTGACGCGAATCGCGTACGGCCCCCATTCCACCGCCAGCGAACGCGTCAGCGCGGTGACGCCCGCCTTGGCCGACGCGGCATGGGCACTGCCCGGCCAGCCCGAAGCGGCCTGCGCGAGCGATATATTGATGACGCGCCCGCCCCATCTGGACTGCTTCAGTCCCGCCAGGCTCGCGTGGCAGTAGTTGAAGGTGCCGTTCAGGTCGATATCCACCACCGACCGCCAGCCATTGGGCGACAGCTTCTCGAACGGACAATGGAAATTGCCCGCCGCATTGTTGATCAGGACATCGATGCGGCCGAAACGGTCCAGCACCTTGCCGGTGATTTCCTGAGCGCCCTCATAGCTGCGCACATCGGAGGCATACACCAGCACCTCGCTGCCCAGCGGCGAAAGCTCGGATTGCGCGCGCTCGAGCTTGGCAATGTCTCTGCCCACCAGGACCAGCCTGGCGCCGAGTTCCTGGAAGCGGGACGCCATGCCCAGTCCGAGGCCGGAACTGCCCCCCGTGATGATCGCGACCCGGTCGCTGAGAACACCCTCTTTGAAAACGGCCGAAGCTGTCATGTCTAGTGCCATTCATGAGTCTGTACCAGGCATCAGTCTAGACAGGCCGCAGTGCCGCGCGATGCAATCTGCAACTGCAGCGATTCAATTTTTGAATCGTCCGGCCAGGGGTCGCCAGACAGCCGCTTGCGCGGCCATGCGCCTGGCGCATCCTCCGCCCCCTAGGGCTGGGCGGCCGCTGGCCCGCCGGCGAAGCTTAGTCGTCAGAAGCTTCAAGGTCCAAGAACTCAAACCCAGCGCCCCCCGGACACGAATACCGAAGCCCCCTCAAGCCGTCTTGCCCAGCCCCAGGTAGCTTTCGATCACGCGCGGGTTGCCGGCCAGGTCGCGCGCCGGGCCGTGCAGAATCACTTCGCCGGTTTCCAGCACATAACCATAGTCGGCCACCTGCAGCGCGGCGCGCGCGTTCTGCTCGACCAGCAAGATCGCCACGCCGGTTTCACGCAGCCGCGCAATGATGTGGAAAATTTCCCGCACGATGCGCGGCGCCAGCCCCAGGCTGGGCTCGTCCAGCATCAGCAGGCGCGGCTTGGCCATCAGGGCCCGGCCCACGGCCAGCATCTGCCGTTCACCGCCCGACAGCGTGCCCGCCTCCTGGCGGCGCCGTTCGCGCAGGCGCGGGAACAATTCGAACACTTCATCCAGTGTGCCGCGCCAGCCGTTTTCGCGCGCCCGGTAGCGGCGGAATCCGCCCAGCAACAGGTTGTCTTCCACCGACATACTGCCGAACAGCTCGCGCCGCTCGGGCACCAGCGACATGCCGGCCGCCACGCGCCGCTCGACTGTCCAGCCCGACACGTCGGTGCCCGCGTAGCGCACGGCGCCGGATGCGTGGCCGGTGCCCGGCAGCGCCCCCATCATGGCGTTGAGCATGGTCGACTTGCCCGCACCGTTGGCGCCGATCACGGTCACGATGCTGCCGGGCGCGACCGTCAGGGTCGCCTCGCTAAGCGCCCCAACTTTGCCATAGCGGGCGCTCAGCCCGCGCACGTCGAGAATCGGGTCCTGGCTCATTGGGCGCTCCCGGCTGCCGGCGCGGCAGCATCCGGCAGGTCGTCGTCGATACCGCCCAAGTATGCCTCGAGCACGGCGGGGTTCTGCTGTACCTCGGCGGGCACGCCTTCGGCCAGCTTGGTGCCGAAATCCATCACCACCAGGTGGTTGGTCAGGCGCATCACAAAATCCATGTCGTGTTCCACCAGCAGAATGCTCATGCCTTCGGCGCGCAGCTGTTCCAGCACCTGGCTCAGTTCCTGTTTTTCTTTGTAGCGCAGCCCGGCGGCGGGTTCGTCCAGCAGCAGCAGCACCGGATCACTGGCCAGCGCGCGGGCGATTTCCAGGATACGCTGCTGGCCCAGCGCCAGATTGCCGGCCTGCTCGTACAGGTAATCGCCCAGGCCGACCCGCTTGAGCTGGGTGGCGGCCTCGTGCAGCAGCCGCGCTTCTTGCGCGCGGTCGCTGTGCAATGCGCCGGCCAGCACACCCACATCGGCGCGCATGTGCGCGCCCAGCGCCACGTTTTCCAGCACCGACATGCCAGGCAGCAATTGCACGTGCTGGAACGTGCGGCCGACGCCGCGCCGCGCAATCTCGCGCGCCGACTGGCCGTCCACCCGCTCGCCCAGGAAGCGCACCTGGCCGCGGGTGGCCGGCAGCACACCGCTGATCAGATTGAAGGTGGTGCTTTTGCCGGCGCCGTTGGGGCCGATCAGGCCGACGATCTCGCCGGCGCGCACTTTGAACGAGATGTCATTGACCGCCACCAGGCCGCCGAACTCTTTGCGGATGGCATCCACTTCCAGCACCAGCGCGCCGCCCTGCGGACGTTCGCGCTGCGCCAGGGCCACCGCGGCGGGCGGCGGCGCCAGATTGCGGCGCGAGCCGGCGCCGCCGGTCAGGCGCGCCCAGCCGGACGACAGAATCGGCCACAAGCCATTGGCCGCGTACTGCAGCACCAGAATCAGCAGCACGCCGAAGACGATCAGTTCGAAGTTGGCGTCGGTATCCAGCAGCGCCGGCAGCAGATTCTGCAGCTGGTCTTTCAAGCCCAGGATCACCGCCGAGCCGACCACCGCGCCCCACACATGGCCGGCGCCGCCCACCACCGCCATGAACAGGTACTCGATGCCATAGTTCAGGCCGAACGGGCTGGGGCTGACGGCGCGCTGCATGTGTGCGTAGATCCACCCCGACAGGCAGGCCAGCAGCGCCGCCCAGACGAAGATCACCACCTTGTAGGCCGCCGTGTTCACGCCCATCGATTCGGCCATGCCCGCGCCGCTTTTCAGCGCGCGGATGGCGCGCCCGGGGCGCGAGCTGAGCAGGTTGCTGGTGGCCCACAGCGACAACAGCAGGCACAGCCAGATCAGGTAATAAATATGCCGGCCGCTGGCCAGCGAAAAGCCGAACACGCTGATCGGCTCGAGTCCGGCGATGCCATCGTGCTTGCCCAGCCAGTCGAGGTTGCCGAACAGGAAATACAGCGACAGGCCCCACGCGATGGTGCCCAGCGGCAGGTAATGGCCGGACAGCCGCAGCGTGATGATGCCCAGCAGGTACGCCACCACGGCCGTCAGCAGCAGCCCCACGGGCAGGGCCAGCCAGGGCGATGCGCCGAAGTGGCTGGTCATCACAGCGGTGGTATAGGCGCCCAGGCCCACAAAGGCCGCCTGGCCGAACGAGGTCAGGCCGCCCACGCCGGTCAGCAGCACCAGGCCCAGCGCCACCAGGGCCGCCAGCCCGATGTAGTTGAGCTGCGTAATCCAGAATTCCGGCGCGGCCGGCACCATCGGCAAGACAGCCAGCAGCGCGATGAATGCGATAAGCAGAATGCGGTTCATGGTGCTTATTCCTCGTCGTCAGCATGGTGGCTGCTGAACGATCGCCACACCAGGACGGGGATGATCAGCGTGAACACTATCACTTCCTTGTAGGCGCTGGCCCAGAACGACGAGAACGATTCCAGCACGCCCACCAGCACCGCGCCCGCGGCCGCCACCGGGTAGCTGCCCAACCCGCCGATGATGGCGCCCACGAAGCCCTTCAGGCCGATCAGGAACCCCGTGTCGTAGTAGACCGTGGTGATGGGCGCGATCAGCATGCCCGACATGGCGCCGATGGCCACCGCCAGGGTGAAGGTCAGGCTGCCCGACATGCTGGTGCTGATGCCCACCAGCCGCGCTCCGCGCCGGTTGACGGCGGTGGCGCGCAGCGCGCGGCCGTACAGGGTCTTGTCGAAGAACAGCCACAAGGCCACGATCAGCAGGATGCAGGTGCCCACCACGAACAGGCTCTGCGCCGACCAGGTGGCGGGGCCGATGTTGACCTGCCCGCTGACGAAGGCCGGCGTGCGCCAGCCCTCGGCCCCGAAAAACACCAGCGCCAGGCCGGTCAGGGCAAAGTGCACGGCCACCGACACGATCAGCAGCACCAGCACCGAGGCTTCGGCCAGCGGCTGGTAGACAACGCGATACACCATGGGGCCCATCGGCACGATAAGCGCCAGCGTCAGCAGCATGTTCAGCCACAGCGAATTGCCTTCGCCCGCATAGCCGGTGGTCAGCCACAGCAGAACCAGCGGCACGGCCACGCAAGTCAGCAGCACCTTGGGCAGCGCCGACCAGGCGCCGGTGCGCAGGGCCCGCAGAATTTCCAGCACCAGCACGATGGCGCCCAGCAGCGGCAGCAAATAGGCGGTGCCCGGCACCCGGCCATTGACCAGCATGGCCAGCGTCAGGGCGCCGAACGCCACGAACTCGCCCTGCGGAATGAAAATGACGCGGGTGACGGTGAAGACGAGCACCAGCGCCATGCCCAGCAACGCATAGATGGCGCCGTTGACGATGCCGTCCTGCAGCAGGATGAGCGCTATCGTGAAATCCATCGAACCACTACCTTATGGGATGCCTTGGCATTGCCAGCGCCGCCGGCGGGGCAATGCTGCGAATGCGACACACCGGCCTGGCGGCCGGTGCGTGGTGATGCCGGCGGGCCGGACGGCCTTGCCGGCGGCATGAGGCTTACAGATTGGGCTGGTACACCCACTTGCCCTTCTCGACCTTCACCATGACGCGCGCGCGCTCGTCGAAACCGGCGTGGTCGGTGGGACTCATGTTGAACACGCCTTGCGAGGCAGGCAGGTTCTTGATGCCTTCCAGCGCATCGCGCATGGCGGCGCGGAATTCCGGCGTGCCCGGCTTGGCGCCGCTCTTGAGCGCCACCGGCACGGCGTGCACGATCAACTGGCCGGCGTCCCACATATGGCCGCCGAACGTGTTGGTGGAACCGTCGCCGTACTTGGCCTCGTAGGCCTTGGTGTAGGCCAGCGCCGAATTCTTCACCGGGTTGCTGTCGGGCAGTTGTTCGGCCACCAGCAGGGGGCCGGCGGGCAGCAGCATGCCTTCGCAGTCTTTGCCGCAGACACGCAGCACGTCGTTGTTGGCCGCGCCGTGGGTCTGGTAGATGATGCCCTGGTAGTTGCGCGCGCGCAGTTCTTTCTGCGGCAGCGCCGACGGCGTGCCCGCGCCGGCGATCAGAATCGCGTCCGGCTTGGCGCTGATCAGCTTGAGCACCTGGCCGGTCACACTGGTGTCGGTGCGGCCGTATTTTTCGACCGCGCTGATCTCGATGCCCTTGCCCTTGACGGCGTCGCGCATCACGCCCAGCCAGCTGTCGCCGTAGGCGTCGGCGAACCCGATGAAGCCCAGGGTCTTGACCTTGCCCTTGGCCATGGCATCGGCCAGCGCGCTGGCCATCAGCGCATCATTCTGCGGGGTCTTGAATACCCAGCGACGCTTGTCGTCGACCGGCTCGACGATCTTGGCGCTGGCGGCCACGCTGATCATCGGCACCTTAGCCTCGGCCGCCACGTCCACCATGGCCAGCGAGCCCGGCGTGATGGAAGTGCCGACCAGCACGTCGACCTTGTCGTCGGACACCAGCTTGCGCGAGTTCTTCACGGCCTGGGTCGTGTCGGTGGCGTCGTCCAGCACGATCCACTCGATTTTCTGGCCGGCCACCTCGGTGGGCAGCAGGCCCACCGTATTGCGTTCGGGGATGCCCAGCGAAGCGGCGGGGCCGGTGCTGGCGATGGTGACACCCACCTTGACCTGCGCACTGGCGAGCAGCGGAAGGCTCAGGGCAACGGCCGCGGCGGCCGCGGACAAGCCGGAATGCTTGCGCGTCATGTTGTTGTCTCCTGTGTGGGCCCTTGTTCTTGCCCCGTATGGGGATGGCGGGCCCGGTTGAACGTCATACAGAAAAATCTATATTAGCGTTTGAAGTGTATCAAATACCCTTCAAATAAACCCCCGTGACTTCCCTAGTTCAGTCACGCAAAAATCGAACGCATTTGACATTAACAAATCTTGCCGAACTTGACGGCATGCGTCATTAAGGGGATTCCCGAAGCACGGGCCACACCCGCTCGACCCGCCAGGCCACCCAGGCCGCCACCACCGCCTTGACCAGGTCGCCGGGCACGAACGCCGCCACGGCCAGCGCCGCCTTGCTCCATTCCATCTGCGTGACCACGGCCAGCCACGGGATGCCCACCGCGTAGACCACCACGATGCCGCCCACCACGCAGGCGGCCACATAACCCGCCACCGCCAGCCCGGCATTGCGGGCCCCCAGGGCGGCACGGCGCGCCAGCCAGCCCGTCACGCAGGCGCCCAGCGCCATACCCGCCAGAAAGCCGCCAGTGGGCCCGAAGAACACCCCCAGCCCGCCCCGCCCGCCCGGCAGCACCGGCAGGCCGATGGCGGCCAGCAGCAGGTACAGCAGGCAGGCCAGCCCGCCGCGCAGCGGCCCCAGCATGGCGCCGGCCAGCATGGTGCCCAGCGTCTGCAGGGTGACGGGCACGGGAATGGCTGGCAGCGGAATCGGCGGCATCAGGCTCAGCACGACGATCAGCGCGGCGAACAATGCGATCAGCACGGTGTCTCGGGTCTTCATTGAAGCCTCCTGGGGATAAGTCGTCGGGGGAAAGACAGGTGCGCCTCAGCTGCGCGCGTCGATCGCCTGGGCCACCTGCTCGGCCCGCTTGAGCGTACGCACGACCAGCGGCACGATCAATGCCAGCGGATGCCGGGCCAGGCCGCGTGCGGCCTGGGCTTCGCGGATTTCCTGGTAATGGCGCCAGATCTCGGGCACGAAGCGCAGCGCCAGGGCCAGGGCCAGGGCCACTTTGCCGGCGTCCAGCAGCCCCAGGCGCTGCAGGGGCCGCAAGGCCCGTTCGCAGACGGCGATCAGGTCGGAACTGCGGGTGGACAAGGTGACTGCCAGGGCCAGGCCGACCAGGGCGGCTATGCGCAGCAGCACCGCGGGGGCCGCCTGCCAGCCCTGGAAGGCCACAGTGAAGACGCCGATGGCCGCCAGCACCCACAGCAGGCCCCGCAATTGCCGCCACAGGGCGGCGGCGCCCACGCCGGTGGACCACACCAGCAGCGCAGCCAGCGCCGCCGCCAGGCCCAGCCAGCGCGCATCGTGCACGGCAACCAGGCCGGCCCCAGCCGCCACCAGCAGCGCCAGCTTCAGGGCGGCCGGCAGCCGGTGCAGCGGGCTGGCCCTATTGATATACAGGGGCTCGATCATCATGCGCAGTGCTCGCGGTACCAGCGCAGCGCGGGGCCGGGCGCATCGTCGGCGGCAATGCAGCCATCGGCCACGACCAGCACGCGGTCGAAATCGTGCAGCAGTTCGAGATCGTGGCTGACCACCAGCGCCGGGCGGTCGAGCGCGGCAATGGCCCGGGCCACGCGGTTGCGGTTGCGCAGGTCGAGCTGGGTGGTGGGCTCGTCGAACACCACCAGGGCCGGCTCCATGACCAGCACCGAGGCCAGCGCCACCAACTGGCACTCGCCGCCCGACAGGGTGTGGCTGGCCCGGTCGGCCAGGTGGGCCACGCCCAGTTCGTCCAGGCGGGCGCCGACCCGGCGCGCGCATTCGGCTGCCTCCAGGCCCAGCGGTTTCAGGCCGAACACCAGGTCTTCGCGTACGATAGGGTAGACAATCTGGTTTTCGGGGTTCTGGAATACGAATCCCACCCGCCGGCGTACCGCCTTCGGGTCGCGGCGGGTATCCAGGCCGTCGACCAGTACTCGGCCAGCGGTAGGCAGCACCAGGCCGTTCAACAGCTTGACCAGGGTGCTTTTGCCGGCCCCGTTCGGGCCGACCACGCCGATGCGGCGCTGCGAGAGGGTCAGACTGACCCCCTTGAGCGCCTGGGAATGCGGCGTGGCCACAACCACCTGGTCAAACTCGATTAACATGGAGCGGGATTATGCCCGAACCATTTCACGGAGCGGGACTCCAATAGCGCATATGGAAAAAGTACGCAAAACCGACGCCGAATGGCGTGCCCAACTGACCCCCGAAGAATACGCCGTGGCGCGCCAAAAAGGCACCGAGCGCCCCTTTACGGGCCGCTACTGGAACACCGCCACCCACGGCATCTACCGCTGCGTGGGCTGCGGCACCCCCCTGTTCGCCTCCGACACCAAATTCGATGCCGGCTGCGGCTGGCCCAGCTACTTCGAGCCGCTCGACCCCGCACGGGTGCGCGAAGAACAAGACACCACGCACGGCATGGTCCGCACCGAAGTCCTGTGCAACATCTGCGACGCCCACCTGGGCCACGTCTTCCCCGACGGCCCCGAACCTACCGGCCTGCGCTATTGCATCAACTCGGTATCGCTCAAATTCGAACCGCTCGAAGACTGAATGAAGAAATTTCTGTTCGACCTCTTCCCGCTGATCCTTTTCTTCATCGCGTACCGGTTCGCCGATATCTACACCGCCACGGCCGTGGCCATCGCCGCTTCGGTGGCGCAGTTCATCTGGCTGCGGGCCACCGGCAAGCGCATCGAGGCCACGCACTGGATCAACCTGTCGGTCATCGTCATCTTCGGCGGCGCCACGCTCTGGCTGCACAGCGATGTCTTCATCAAATGGAAGCCCACGGTGCTGTACTGGCTGTTCGGCGGCGCCCTGCTGGGCGCGCGCGTGCTGTTCAAGCGCAACCTGATGCGCCGCCTGCTGGGCACGCAAATCGAACTGCCCGGCGCCGCCTGGGACAAGCTCAACCTCAGCTGGGCGCTGTTTTTCCTGGCCGCCGGCGCTGTCAATTTGTATGTGGCCTTTTCCGGCCATTTCACCGAATCGCAATGGGTCAACTTCAAGGTGTTCGGCCTGATGGGGCTGCTGCTGGCCTTCGTCATCGGCCAGTCGCTGTGGCTGGGCCGCCATATGCAGCAGCCGCGCCAACCCGAGCCCGGCAACGATGCCGGCAAAGACTGACCCGCCTGTTTCCCGCATCCTGCCCATGCCCGACGATACCGACCGCATTGCCCTGATACGCGCGCGCCTGGCCGCGCTCGACCCCGTTGTTCTCGACATCCGCGACGATTCCCACCTGCATGCCGGCCATGCCGGCGCGCAAGGCGGCGCGGGCCACTACCACGTGCATATCGTGGCGGCCCGTTTCGCCGGCCTGTCGCCGGTTGCCCGCCATCGCCTGGTGTATGATCTTTTGCACGATTTGATCCCCCATCCCGTTCATGCGCTTGCGCTCGATGCCCAAGCTCCCAAGTCAAACCCCTAAAGGAAATCCATGAAACGCATCGTGATGCTGGCCGCGGCTTGCGCGGTCGCGCTGCCGGCCTTTGCGCAAAACGTCGCCACCGTCAATGGCAAGGCCATTTCGCAACAAAGCCTCGATCAGTTCGTGAAACTGTTGGTCAGCCAAGGCGCCACCGACACGCCGCAGCTGCGCGAACAGGTCAAGCAGGAAATGATCAACCGCCAGATCTTCGTGCAGGCGGCCGAGAAAGACGGCGTTGCCAAGCAAGCCGACGTCCAGACCGAAATCGAACTGGCCCGCCAGGGTATCCTGGTGCGCGCCCTGATGGCCGACTACCTGCAAAAGCACCCCGTCAGCGACCAGCAGATCCAGGCCGAATACGACAAGGCCAAGCAGCAGCAGGCCGGCCAGATGGAATACAAGGTGCGCCATATCCTGGTCGAAGACGAAAAAACCGCCAACGACCTGCTGGCCCAGATCAAGAGCAACAAAAGCAAGTTCGCCGACCTGGCCAAGAAAAATTCCAAAGACCCGGGCAGCGCCGCCAAGGGCGGCGACCTGGGCTGGGCCGCGCCCACCAACTACGTCAAGCCGTTCGCCGACACCGTCAGCGGCCTGAAAAAAGGCCAGCTGGCCGACAAGCCGGTGCAGACGCAGTTCGGCTGGCACATCATCGAAGTCGAAGACACCCGCCCGGTGGAATTCCCGCCGCTCGACCAGGTGCGCCCGCAGCTCGAAGAAATGCTGCGCCAGCAAACCCTGACCGCCTACCAGAAAGAACTGCGCGAAAAGGCCACCATCAAGTAAGGCCCGCTACACGCACGCAAAAAATGCCCGCCGGGTAAAACCCGGCGGGCATTTTTCTTTGCCGCTACATCCCCAGCAGTGCCTTCAAGCCGCCTTCGTCCAGCACGGTAACGCCCAGTTCCTGGGCCTTGGCCAGTTTGCTGCCCGCCTCTTCGCCGGCCACCACATAGGCGGTTTTCTTCGAGACCGAGCCGCTGACCTTGCCGCCCGCGGCCAGGATGTGGCGGGTGGCGTCGTCGCGGGTCCAGTTGGGCATGGTGCCGGTCAGTACGAAGGTCTTGCCGGTCAGGGCATTGCCCTGCGGGCCCGCCTCGGCCACGGGATGCACCCCCTGGGCCTTGAGCAGATCGATGATCTCGCGGTTGTGCGGTTCGGCAAAAAACCGTCGGATCGAGCCGGCCACCACCGGCCCCACGTCGGGCGCGCCGGCCAGGGCTTCCTCGTCGGCATCCATGATGCCTTCGATGCTGCCGAAGTGGCGCGCCACGTCGCGGGCGGTGGTTTCGCCGACATGGCGGATACCCAGGGCGAACAGCAGCCGTCCCAGCGACGGCGTGCGGGCCTTGTCGATGGCTGCCACCAGGTTGTCGGCCGACTTCTTGCCCATACGCTCCAGCGCCGCCAGTTCGAAGGCGTTCAGGCTGTACAGGTCGGCCAGCGACTTCACCCGGCCGCTTTCCACCAGCTGGTCGACCAGTTTTTCGCCCAGGCCGTCGATGTCCAGGGCCTTGCGTCCGGCCGCATGCAGCAACGTCTGCTTGCGCTGCGCCGCGCAGAACAGGCCGCCGGTGCAGCGGGCGATGGCCTCGTCTTCGGTGCGCTCGATGGCCGAGCCGCACACCGGGCAGGATGCCGGCATCACGAATTCGCGCGCGTCGGCCGGGCGCTTGCCCGGCACCGGGCCCACGACTTCCGGGATCACGTCGCCGGCGCGGCGCACGATAACGGTATCGCCGATGCGCACGTCTTTGCGGCGCACCTCGTCTTCGTTGTGCAGGGTGGCATTGGTGACCGTTACGCCGCCCACGAACACCGGCTGCAGGCGCGCCACCGGCGTGATGGCGCCGGTGCGGCCCACCTGCACTTCGATATCCAGCAGGCGGGTGGTGGCCTCTTCGGCAGGAAACTTGTGCGCCAGCGCAAAACGCGGCGCGCGCGCCACGAAGCCCAGCACTTTCTGGGCCGGCAGCGAATCCACCTTGTAGACCACGCCATCGATGTCGTAGGGCAGTTGCGGCCGGTCACGGCCCACTTGCCCGTAATAGGCCAGCAGGCCCTCGGCGCCCTGCACACGGCGATTGTGGCGGGTATTGACGGGCAGGCCCAGCGCGGCCAGCCAGTCGAGCATGGCGCCATGGGTATCGTGCGGCAGCGTCGATTCCTGGCTGGCGCCGGGCGCCGGCTCGTCGAACAGTGCAGCCTGGCGGCCCGGCAGACCGTGCACTTCGCCCCAGCTGTAGGCGAAAAAGCGCAGCGGGCGCTGGGCGGTAATGCGCGGGTCGAGCTGGCGCAGGCTGCCAGCCGCCGCATTGCGCGGGTTGACGAAGACTTTTTCGTCTCGTGCGGCCTGGCTGCGGTTCAGGCGCTCGAATTCGGCGCGGTTCATCAGCACTTCGCCCCGCACTTCCAGCACCCGGGGCGCCTCGCCCTTCAGGCGCAGCGGCACGGCGCGGATGGTACGCACGTTGGACGTGACGTCTTCGCCGGTCTGGCCGTCGCCGCGCGTGGCGGCCTGCACCAGCAGGCCGTCTTCGTAGCGCAGGCTGATGGCCAGGCCATCGAGTTTCAATTCACAGAAGTATTCGGGCTGCTGGTCGGCGCGCAGCAAACCCGAGCCGCGCAGTGTTTCAGACACGCGCCGGTCGAACGCCTGCACTTCATCGGGCTCGAAGGCATTGCCCAGCGACAGCATGGGCACCGCGTGGCGCACGCTGCCGAAAGCGGACAGCGGCGCCGCGCCCACGCGCTGGGTGGGCGATTCGGGCGTAACCAGTTCGGGATGGTCGGTTTCGAGCTGGACCAGCTCGCGCATCAGCGCGTCGTAGTCGGCATCCGAGATGCTGGGCTCGTCGTGCACGTAATAGCGCACGTTGTGCTGCTCGATTTCGTTGCGCAGCGCGGCGGCCCGCTGCGCCGCCTGCCTGGCCTCTGCGGCCATCAGGCAAACACCCGCTGCGCGCGCGGGCTGCCTGCCGGCAGGCCAGCCTGGTCAAGCTGGCCGAACAGCACCTGCAGGCGTTCGTCGATGACGGCTTCAGCGCCGTCGACCAGCGGCTTGCCCTGGTCGTCGACCAGTTCGGCCTGCAGGCGGGTGGCCAGGTCGCGGCCCACGTCGACCATGCGGCCGAAGGCGCGCGGGTCGGCCGGGGCGCACGGCACGTCGAGCAGCAGCAGCAGGTGTTCGACCGGCGACATGCCGGCGTCGAACGCGGCCCCGTCACCGCGCGACAGAGTAAAGCGCGTGGCGCCGCTGTCGGCCAGCCAGGCCAGGCGCGGGCCGTCGGGGGCAAAGCCCAGTTCGCGCGCCACGCCCACGACTTCGGCGACCGAACGCGGCGCCCCCAGCAGCAGGGTCAGGCCCACCTGGGTGTCCAGCGCCGCGCACATGTCGTCGAGCTTGGCCGCACGTTCGAGCACGGCCTGCTGGTCGGGCCCCTCGATGGTGGCCTCGAAGCGCTCGGCCAGGTCTTGCGCGCGCGCCCAGGCCTGCGACCATTCGATAGCGGTCAGGGGGCCGCTGCGGTTGGCCAGCAGCACCGCCAGCTGCAGCGCAGCATACGATTCGCCCGCATGGACGCGGGCCCGGTGCCGGCCCGCCTCGGTAGCGGCGAACACCCGCATGGGTTTGCGGCCCACTTGGCGCAGGCCTTGCATATAGGGCAGCAGGTCGGCGCCGCGCGCCGGTTCGCCGAAGTTGACCTCGATGACGATTTCGCAGGCGGGATCGGGTTCTTCGGCGTCGTCGGCGTCCGCATCGGGTGCGGACGCCTGGGCGGCGGCCGGCATGTTCATGCCCGGTTCGCGGCGCGAGGTCTCAGCGCCGGCCTGGCGGCCTTCGTTCGCCCCCAGCAGGGGGTCCTGGTCGGAGGCCGGGAAATGCGCCTGCATGCGGTTTCGCGCGCGGCGGTCCTGCCACCAGTTGAAACCCAGCACCAGCAAAATCAGCAGCACACCCAGGGCAATCAGCCCGATCTGCAAGTCGCTCATGTGTCAATCCTGCGCCGGCAAGACAGCGCCATTCTAGGGTCTAAAAGGCCCGGTCGGTTTATGCGGCTTCGGCGGCCATTTGCACGGCCGAATCAATGTCTACGGCAACGATACGCGAAACCCCCTGCTCTTGCATGGTAACGCCGACCAGTTGCTTGGCCATCTGCATGGCGATCTTGTTATGCGAGATGAACAGGAACTGGGTCTGCTCGCTCATGTTGCTGACCAGGTTCGCATAGCGCTCGGTATTGGCGTCGTCCAGCGGCGCATCGACTTCGTCGAGCAAGCAGAACGGCGCCGGATTCAGCTTGAACAGCGCGAACACCAGCGCGGTGGCGGTCAGGGCCTTTTCGCCCCCCGACAACAGGTGGATGGTGCTGTTGCGCTTGCCCGGCGGCTGGGCCATGACCTGCACGCCGGCATCCAGGATTTCGTCGCCGGTCATGGTCAGCCTGGCTTCGCCGCCGCCGAACAGTTTGGGGAACAGTTCGCCGAAATGGCCGTTGACGGTGTCGAAGGTGGCCTGCAGCAACTCGCGGGTTTCGCGGTCGATCTTGCGGATGGCGTCTTCCAGGGTGTCGATGGCGGTAAGCAGGTCTTGCTGCTGCGAATCGAGGAATTCCTTGCGCTCGCGCGAGGCGTTGAGCTCGTCGAGCGCGGCCAGGTTCACCGAACCCAGCGAATCGATCTGGCGCGAGATGCGCCCCACTTCGGACTGCAGCCAATTGGCGCGCCGCCATTCATCGGGCATGGCCGAGAGTTCCTGGGCCAGCGCCTCGCGGTCGACCTCGCGGGCGTTGAGCTGCTCGGTGAACTGCTCTTCGGCCAGGCGGGCCGCCTGCTCTTGTAGCTGCAATTCAGTAATGCGCGCGCGCAGCGGCTCGAGCGCGCGCTCTTGCTGCATGCGTTCTTCGTCGGCGCCGCGCAGCAGGGCCGACAGATTGTCGAGTTCCTGGCGGGCGAGCGACAGTGCTTCTTCGCGTTCGGCGCGCGCTTCCAGGGCATCTTGCAGGCCGGCCTGCGAGGCCGAGGCGTCGAGTTCGGCCAGGTCGGCCTGCAACTGTTCGAGTTCGACCGCGGCGCGCTGGCTTTGATCGGCTGCCAGCTGGCGGTTGCGTTGCAAGTCGGCAATACGCGATTGCACGCCGCGCTCGGCGAATTCGGCTTCCTGGGCCGCGCGTTCGAGTTCGCGCAGGCGCGCGCGCGCCGCCTCGGCCTGGGCGGCCAGATCTTCGCCGGCGATCTCGGCATCGGCGAAACGCGACTGGTGCTCGGCCAGCTCGGCGTCCAGCGTCTCGAAGCGGGCTTCGGCTTCTTCGCGCGTGGCCCGCAGGTCTTCTTCGTGGGCGGAAATTTCTTCCAGGTCCTGGCGCAGCCGCGCGGCGCGTTCGCCGGACTGTTCGGCCTGCTGCTGCAGACGCGAGTGTTCGAGCTGGATGTCGTGCACCCGGCGGGTGACTTCTGCCACACGCTGGCGGGCCGGCGCCACCGATTGCGACACCTGCTGCCAGGCGGCCTCGGCGCGCGCCACTGCGGCACGGGCCTGGTCGGCAATGAGCTGCTGCGCCTTGATCTCGCGCTGCAGGTTCTCGATTTCCTGCTGGCGGGCCAGCAGGCCGGCCTGTTCGGAGTCGGGTGCGTAAAAGCGCACGCTGTAGGCGTCCACCAGGTGGCCGGCCTTGACCACGCAGGCCGCGCCGGCCGGCAGGGTGGCGCGCGCGGCCAGGGCCTGGCCCAGGTCGGTAGCGGTGTAGACGTTGCGCAGCCAGTCGTTCAGCAGCGTGCGCAGGTCGGGATCGGTGATGCGCAGCAGGCTGGCCAGCGGCGTCAGCCCTTGCGGCGCGGCTGGGGCGGGCGCGGCGGCCGGCACCTGGTAGAACGCCAGGCGGGCCGGCGGCGCGTCGTCGGCAAAGGCGCGCGACCAATCCAGGTTGCGCACTTCCATGGCGGCCATGCGCTCGCGCAGCACCGATTCCAGGGCGTTTTCCCAGCCGGGCTCGATGTGCAGCTTTTGCCACAGGCGCCCCAGGCCGGCCAGTTCGTGCTTGGCCAGCCAGGGCTCCAGCGCGCCCTGCTTCTGCACGTCGTCCTGCAGCTTGACCAGGGCGGCCAGGCGCGCCTCGAGGCGCGCCAGGCTTTGCGCGTCTTGCTGGGCCGACGCCTGGGCGCGGCTGCGCTCGGCATCGGCCTCGGGCACCCGGGCTTCCAGGGTAGCGAGTTCCTGCTGGGCCTCTTCGAGCTGGTCTTCGCCTTGCGCGCGGTCGCCCGCCAGCTGTTCCAGGCGCACCGGATCGGGCGCCTGGAGCTCGCGCAGTTCTTGCTGCAGGCGCTCGCGGCGCTGTTCCAGGTTTTGCAGCTGGCGGTCGGCGTCGCGCTGGGTTTGCGCAGCCAGCGCCAGGTTCTGCTCGACCCGCGCCAGCGAGCCGCGCATGTCGTCGCGCGAGGCGGCCGCATCGCGCACGCGGGCCTCGGTGGCCGGCAGGCTGGCCTGAGCCTCTTCGGCCTGGGCGCGCGCCTCTTCGGTGCGCGCGGCGCCGGCGGCCAGGTCGTCTTCGGCCTGGGCGATCTGCTCGACGCAATGCGTCTGCTGGGTGTCCCATTCGGCAATCTGCTGCTGCAGCTGCTCGCGGCGGGCCTGCAGGCGGTTGCGCGAATCGACCACATGGCGGATCTCGGCTTCCAGGCGGCTGACCTGTGCGTTGGCCTCGTACAGCTGGCCCTGGGCGGCATGCACCGCGTCGCCGGCCGCGTAGTGGGCCTGGCGGCGCGATTCGAGTTCGGCTTCGCCCGAGCGCAGGCTGGCGATGGCGGCCTCGAGGTTGGTCTGGGCTTGCGCCATATCCTGGTTCTTGCGCTGGCGCTCGTCGCGCGCGCCGGTTTCTTTCAGCAGCCAGAGCGCGAACTGCTTCTTTTCGCCATCGGCCTGCAATTCGCGGTACTGGCGGGCCACTTCGGCCTGGGCTTCCAGTTTTTCGAGCTGCGAGCCCAGCTCGCGCAGGATGTCTTCGACCCGTGTCAGGTTCTCGCGCGTGTCGGACAGGCGGTTTTCGGTTTCGCGGCGCCGCTCTTTATAGCGCGACACCCCTGCGGCCTCTTCGAGGAACACCCGCAGTTCTTCGGGCCGCGCCTCGATCAGGCGGTTGATCATGCCCTGCCCGATGATGGCGTAGCCGCGCGCGCCCAGGCCGGTGCCCAGGAAGATGTCGTGGATATCGCGCCGCCGCACCTGCTGGTTGTTGACGTAGTAGCTGCTGGTGCCGTCGCGCGTCAGCACGCGCCGCACGGCAATCTCGGAATAAGCGCTCCATTGGCCCGCGGCCCGGCCCTCGGAATTGTCGAACACCATTTCGACCGAGGCGCGCGCCGCCGGCTTGCGGTTGCCCGAGCCGTTGAAGATGACGTCCTGCATGGACTCGCCGCGCAATTCGGACGCCTTGGCCTCGCCCAGCACCCACCGCACCGCGTCGATGATGTTGGATTTGCCGCAACCGTTGGGGCCCACCACGCCCACCAACTGGCTGGGCACGGGAATGACGGTGGGGTCGACAAACGATTTGAAGCCGGCGAGTTTTAGTTGAGTCAGGCGCACAGTACGATGACGGACGGGTGGGGTTGAACGAAAGGCGTTGAACGGACCTGCCGCGCGGATTGCAGACGGCCCCCGGGGGCCGGTAGATGCGGATCGTATGATACCCCAGGCGGCCGGGCGGCCCACCGGCGGCCGGCCCCCCTCGAAGCGCGTAAAAACCCTTGCCCTGGATGCCGGACGCTATACTCGCTGACACTTTTTTCCATACGAAACACGTTTTTCACTGCTGCGACATATTGCGGCAGCCACCGGGGATTCACTTTTGAAACGCGGGTTCTATCTGGTCATGGCTGCGCAGGCCTTCTCGTCCCTGGCAGACAACGCGCTATTCATCGCGGCGATCGCCCTGATACTGGAACTGCACGGCCCCGACTGGATGGCCCCCGTGATGAAGTGGTCGTTCGCCCTGGCCTACGTGGTGCTGGCGGCCTTCGTGGGCGCGCTGGCCGACTCCTTCCCCAAGGGACGCGTCATGTTCGCCACCAACGCGCTCAAGGTGACCGGCTGTCTGCTGATGTTCATGTACGCCAACCTGGGCATTCCGGCCACCCACCAGACCTACCTGGTGTGCGCCGCCTACGGCCTGGTGGGCGTGGGGGCGGCGGCCTATTCGCCAGCCAAGTACGGCATCGTCACCGAGATGCTGCCGCCCGAGATGCTGGTCAAAGGCAACAGCTGGATCGAAGGCCTGACGGTGTTTTCGATCATTCTGGGCACGGTGCTGGGCGGGGTGCTGATCTCGCCGGCAGCGTCGGCGGTGCTGCTCAAGCACGCCCATATCGGCCTGCTGGTGCGCACGCCGGCCGAGGCCGCCATTCTGGTGATCGCCTTCGTCTACCTGCTGGCCGCGCTGTGCAACCTGCTGATCCCCCACACGCACGTGCGCTACCCGCCCCAGCAGAAAAACCCGGTGCGCCTGACCCTGACCTTCGCCAGCTACGTGCGCGTGCTGTGGCACGACAAGCTGGGCCAGATCTCGCTGGCAGTCACCACGCTGTTCTGGGGCGCCGGTGCAGTGTTGCAGTTGATCGTCATCGAATGGGGCCGCCGCCACCTGGGCTACCGGCTCGATGAATCATCGATTCTGATGGGCGTGGCCGCCCTGGGCACCGTGGCCGGCTCGATCCTGGCCGGCCGCATCCCGCTGCGCAAGGCGCTGTGCGTGCTGCCGGTGGGCGTGGCAATGGGCCTGGTGGTGCTGCTGATGCCGCTGGTGCACTCGACCTGGAGCGTGTACATCCTGCTGCTGATCACCGGCGGCCTGGCCGGCTTCTTCGTGGTGCCCATGAATGCCCTGCTGCAGCATCGCGGCCACGTGCTGCTGTCGGCCGGCCATTCCATCGCGGTGCAAAATTTCAACGAGCAGCTGAACATCCTGCTGATGGTGGCTGTGTACACGGTGCTGCTGTGGCTGGACATGGCCATCAACACGATCATCGTGCTGTTCGGCCTGCTGGTAGCGGTGCTGATGATCATCTTCATGCGCTGGAGCCGCCGCAACATGTCGGCCGACCCGGCACTGCACGAGCAGATCGGCCAGACCGGCCACGGCCGGGCGCTCAAGACGCCCCACTGACCCTTCCAGCCTGCTCCCTGGCCGGCAGGGAGCTCAGCCCAGCGCCATCGCCAGGCGCAGGTCCTGCCAGGCGCGCGCCTTCTCGACCGGACTGCGCAGCAGATAGGCCGGGTGGTAGCTGACCACCACCGGAATGCTGCGCCCGTCGTCGGCCGCCAGCGTGTGCCGGCGCCCCCGCAGGCTGCCGATGGTGGCATCGGTGCCCAGCAGGGTCTGCGCGGCGAAGCGGCCCAGCACCAGGATGCGTTCGGGCTTCAACAGCTCGATCTGCCGCATCAGGTACGGGCTGCAGGCCGCGATTTCTTCCGGCTTGGGATTGCGGTTGCCGGGCGGGCGGCACTTGATGACATTGGCGATGAAGACGTCTTTTTCGCGGCTCAGGCCCACCGCCGCCAGCATGGCGTCCAGCAACTGGCCCGACCGCCCCACAAAGGGCAGGCCCTGGCGGTCTTCCTGCTCGCCGGGGGCTTCCCCCACCACCATCCAGCGCGCCGGACTGGCCCCCATGCCGAACACCGCATGGCGGCGGCCGTTGCACAGGCCGCAGGCCGTGCACTGGATAACCTGCTCGCGCAGCGCGTCGAAATCGTGGGCGGCCACCACCGGCTGGGGCGCAGGCGACGGTTGCGCGCGCGCGGCGGGCGCGGCGGGGCGGGGCGGGCGCGGCGCGGCAGCGCTGGACACTGCAGGGGGCGCCGCTGGGAATGCCGCGTCCGGGACGGCACTGGCCGGCGCCGCCGGGGCGTCCTGCGTCATTGGCGCCGCCTCTGAAGCCGCAACCGGCGCAGCGGCCGGCCGGGCGGGCGCCGCCGGCTCGGCCGGCTGCAGCCAGGTTTTTTCGATGCCGATCTCGCGCAGCCAGAACTTCTGCAGCGCGTTGATGCGGGGCGCCGTCGGCGCGGCGTCCGTCGGGCTCATGGCTGGCCTCCGTCAAGGGCAAGGGTTTTCTGCATGACCAGCGCGTCCTCGCGCTGGCCCTTGCCTGCCGGATAATAGCCCCGCCGCATGCCGATGCGCTGGAAGCCGCGGCGCTCATAGAACGCCAGCGCCGCCCGGTTGGACGGCCGCACTTCGAGCAGCAGGGCCGGCAGGCCGCGCTGGCGCGCGCATTGCTCGCACCAGCCGATCAATTGGCTGCCCAGCCCCTGGCGGTGGCGCGGGCGGGCCACCGCAATCACCAGCAGGTGCGCCACGTCGGGCGCCAGCATGGCCACGCAGAACCCGGCCAGCTGGCCATCCTGGCGCAGCACCCTGGCCTCGTAGCCCGCCGCCAGGGCATCGGCGAAATTGCCGCGGGTCCAGGGAAACGCCTGCACTTGCGCTTCCAGCGCCGCGACCTCGTCCAGATCGGCCTCGGCCATGGGCGCCAGCACGGGCCCGGCGGGCGGCCAGGCGGGCGCCGCCTTGGGGTTGCCGCCCTGCCCCAGTTCGCGTTCGGCAGTAGTGAACGCGACCTTGTCCCGCACGTACAGCGGCGCCGCCAGTTCGGGCGCCACCGCCTCGCCGCGCAGCCACGCCAGCCGCGCCAGCTGCGCCACCGCGCCGGCCTGCGGCCGCTGGGCGGCGCTGCGGCGCCAGCCGGCCGGCACCGCCATGTCGGCGGCGTACACCTCCCAGGCGTCGCCCGCCGCGCATGGCGCGCCCGCCGACCAGGCCGGCAGGTGATGGGCCGCCCAGGCCACCGCCTCGCCGGCGGCGATCAGCATCGGCGCCTGGCGCACCAGCCAGGGCGCGGCGGCATCCGCCCCGCGCTCGTAGACCGCCAGGTAGACCTCATTCATGCGCGCGTCCAGGGCCACCACCACGACCTCGCCCGGCCCGGCCTGCGCCTGCTCGGCCACGGCCAGATGCGACACCACCGGCACCACCGGCACCTGCAGGGCCAGGCCCATGCCCTGCGCCACCCCGCACGCCACCCGCAGCCCGGTGAAACCGCCCGGCCCCTGGCCGAACGCCACCGCATGCAGGTCGCCGGGCGCCAGGCCCGCCTGGGCCAGCAGCTCACCGGCCATGGGCAGCAGGCGCTCGGCATGCTCTTGCGCCCCATCGTGCTCCAGCACGCTGACCCCGACGCCTGCGGGGGTCGCGCGCAAAAGGGCTACCCCGCAACGCGAGGAAGAGGTCTCTAGGGCCAGCAGGTTCAAATCCATAGCGGCAGATTGTACGAAATCAACGACTTTCCCTAGGGAAACAGGGGGATTTCAACCTTACTTCGCAATGTGTAATATCTTGTGAATAGGCACTAGCCGCTGGTTCTTGTCACTGTTACATTTCCGGCCATGAATACGCAAAACACCAATCCCATCCGCAAGATCCTCGTCGTCGACGACGACCCGCGCCTGCGCGACTTGCTGCGCCGCTACTTGTCGGAACAAGGGTTCAACGTCTTCGTCGCCGAAGACGCCAAGGAAATGGGCAAACTCTGGCAGCGCGAACACTTCGACCTGCTGGTGCTCGACCTCATGCTGCCGGGCGAAGACGGCCTGTCGATCTGCCGCCGCCTGCGCGGGGGCCACGACAACACGCCCATCATCATGCTTACGGCCAAGGCCGAAGAAATCGATCGCATCGTGGGCCTCGAAATGGGCGCCGACGACTACCTGTCCAAGCCGTTCAACCCGCGTGAACTGCTGGCCCGCATCAACGCCATCCTGCGCCGCCGCGGCACCGAAGAACACCCGGGCGCGCCCAGCCAGGAAAACGAATCCATCGCTTTCGGGCCGTACGTGCTCAACCTGTCCACCCGCACGCTCACGCGCAACGGCGAACAGGTGCCCATCACCACCGGCGAGTTCTCGGTGCTGAAGGTGTTCGCGCGCCACCCCAAGATCCCCCTGTCCCGCGACAAACTAATGGAACTGGCCCGCGGCCGCGAATACGAAGCCTTCGATCGCAGCCTGGACGTGCAAATTTCGCGTCTGCGCAAGCTGATCGAACCCAACCCGTCCAAACCGGTGTTCATCCAGACGGTCTGGGGACTGGGCTACGTGTTCGTCCCGGATGGCGGTAGCTGATCATCCCGCCCGACCGGGGCAAGAGCGACGTCTCGTGCCCAGCTTGCGCAAGATCTTCCGGAACCTGACCTCACGCCTCAGGCTGGGGCTGTTCGGCCGTACCTTCCTGCTGCTGGCCGCCCTGATGCTGGTCAGCCTGGGGGCCTGGCTGCAGGTGTTCTTCAGCATGGAACTGGGCCCGCGCGCCAATCAGATGGCGCAGCGGGTCATCACGGCCGTCAATATCACGCGCACGGCCCTCATCTATTCCAACGATGCCGAGCGCAGCAAACTGCTGCTGGACCTGGCCACCAACGAGGGCATCCAGGTCTATCCGCGCGAGGTCACCGACTTCACCGAAGCTCTGCCCGACGACAACTACTGGCAGCGGGTGGCCCAGCACATCCGTACCCGGTTCGGCCCCGAAACCCAGATATCCTGGGGGGTGAACCAGGTGCCGGGCTTCTGGGTCAGCTTCCAGATCAACCAGGATCTGTACTGGCTGGTGTTCGAACGGGAACAAATCGGCCTGACCGGCGGCATCGAATGGCTGGGCTGGGGCGCCACCGCTCTGCTGCTGTCGCTGGTGGGCGCCGCGGTCAGCGTGGGGTTCGTCAACCGGCCGCTGTCGCGCCTGGCGCGAGCCGCGCAGGTGCTGTCGCGCGGCGAAACGCCGGCCCCCCTGCCCGAGCAGGGGCCGCTCGAAATCCGCGACCTGAACGCATCATTCAACCGCATGGCCAAAGACCTGCGGCAGACCGAGGCCGACCGCGAACTGATGCTGGCCGGCATTTCGCACGACCTGCGCACGCCGCTGGCGCGTATGCGCCTGGAAATCGAAATGAGCGGCGTCTCGGAAGACGCCCGGCAGGCCATCGACGAAGACCTGGGGCAGATCGACCACAGCATCGGGCAACTGATGGAATACGCCCGCCCGGCCGGCACCCTGCCACAAATGGCCACCGACATCTCGGCCGTGCTGGCCGACCTGTACGAGCGCGAACGCAGCCACACCGCTTCCATGGGAGGCGAGCTCGACGCGGCCATCGAACCGGGCCTGCGCGCCCGCATCACCGCCCTGGACCTGAAGCGGGTGGTCAGCAACCTGATCGAAAATGCCCGCCGCTACGGCCGCTCTACCGACGGCCAGGCGCACCTGAGCATGAGCCTGCATGCCGAGGGCAGCACTCTGGTCATCGAAGTGTCCGATCGCGGGCCCGGCATCGCGCCCGAAGAGGTCGACCGCCTGCTGCGGCCGTTCTCGCGCGGCGAGGCCGCCCGCACCGGCGTCAGCGGCGCCGGCCTGGGGCTGGCCATCGTCGAGCGCCTGCTCAAGCACGTAGGCGGCTCGCTGAAAATGCTGGCGCGGCCCGGCGGCGGGCTGACCGCGCGCATAGAGATCCCCAAAGCCAAATTTAGAAATTATCAATTAGACAGCGATAGCCAATAGCGTAGAATTTGGGGTTTGAGGCAGTGCCTTCATCCACCCAACAACTACGGGAGTACTCATGAAAACTGTTGGCGATAAACTCGAGCCCTTCAAGGTCACCGGCGTCAAACCCGGCTTCAACCAGCACGAAGAAAACGGCGTCTCGGCGTTCGAAGACATCACCGAAAGCTCGTTTCCCGGCAAGTGGAAGGTAATCTACTTCTACCCGAAAGACTTCACGTTCGTCTGCCCCACCGAAATCGTCGGCTTCAACAAGCTGGCCAAAGATTTCGAAGACCGCGACGCCGTCCTGCTGGGCGGTTCGGTCGACAACGAATTCGTCAAGCTGGCCTGGCGCCGCGAGCACCCCGACCTGAACAAGCTGGGCCACTACCAATTCGGCGACACCACCGGTTCGCTGGTTGACCAGCTCGGCGTGCGCGAAAAGAACGAAGGCGTCGCCCTGCGCGCCACGTTCATCGTCGACCCAGACAACACCATCCAGCACGTATCGGTGAACAACCTGAACGTCGGCCGCAACCCCGAAGAAGTGCTGCGCCTGCTCGACGGCCTGCAAACCGATGAGCTCTGCCCGTGCAACCGCACCGTGGGCGGCGCGACGCTGTAATACCCCTGGCCCGGCTCGTCCGGGCTTTTCCTGCTCCAGATTATAGGTAAAAACTATGGAATTCCTTTCAGCAATCAAAGATCAATTGCCGGATTGGGCGAAAGATATCCGCCTGAATCTGGATGCCGTGATCGCGCGCTCTACCCTGTCCGCCGAAGACGCGGTGGGCGCCGCCCTGTCGGCCGCCTTCGCGGCGCGCAGCCCGGTGCTGATCGAAGCCTTCAAGAGCGGCCTGTCGGAAACCGACGCCAACGCCGCCCTGACCGCATCGGCCCTGATGGGCATGAACAACGTCTGGTACCCGTACGTCGAAATGAGCGGCGACGCCCAGCTCAAGAGCCTGCCGGCCCAGCTGCGCATGAATGCCTACGCCACCCACGGCGGCGTGGACAAGAAGCGCTTCGAGCTGTTCGCGCTGGCCGCGTCCATCATCGGCAAGTGCCACTTCTGCGTGCAGTCGCACTACGAAAACCTGAAGAACGACGGCCTCAACGTCGAGCAGTTGCGCGATGTCGGCCGCATTGCGGCGGTTGTCAACGCCGCGGCCCTGTCGCTGGCGGCGCAAGGCAAGTAAGCGCCAGCCAAGGTGTCTGACTCCCCGCAGAGGTGTCAGACACTGAGGTTTCCCCAGGAATAGTTTTTATAAATCAATAAATTAACTGGGGAATGAGCAAGAAGGTGCGCGCATGGTGCATGCTTTTCGGTGACGAAACCAAAAAAGGATGCGGAAATCCATGCGCGCCCACCAAGTATTGCAGAAATGCCTGCCGAGGTCATGGGGCTCGATGCACGCCCTGCGCCGGCAGACGCTGTCGCAAGCGGTGCAAGG
>Ga0222427_100441_pt1 | contig 64635 bp, 54 predicted proteins | sample 2B20Ametagenome_FD_182890 | JGI IMG/M metagenome (GOLD analysis project Ga0222427, IMG submission 182890) | Enriched microbial communities from leaf-cutter ant dump, University of Wisconsin, Madison, United States - 2B20A (version 2) | ecosystem: Environmental > Terrestrial > Nest > Insects nest... | reverse complement strand
ACTGTGGCTGGCCCAGATCCCTGTGGGAGTCGGCTTGCCGACGATGAGGCCAGCAGTCACAACATCTATCTGCTTGCCTGCCACCATGGAATCTCCCAAAGGAACCGAGCCAGGCACAGACACTGTGGCTGGCCCAGATCCCTGTGGGAGTCGGCTTGCCGACGATGAGGCCTTGGGGATCAATGGACGCAGCCCGGTCCACCCGGGCCACGTCTTTCCTGGATTTACTTCACGCTACCCGGCAGTGCATAGGCGATCACGTAGTCGCCACGGTTATCGTTGGTCCCGGTACGGGTGGCGCCGCCGACGGTGACCACGATGTACTGCTTGCCATCACGGCCGACATAGGACATCGGCGCACCCTGCCCGCCCACCGGCAGGCGACCGCGCCACAGCTCTTCGCCGGTGTCGTTGTCCAGGGCGCGGATGTAGTAGTCCAGGGTGCCGTGGAAGAAGGTCAGGCCGCCCTTGGTCACCAGCGGGCCACCCATGGTCGGCATGCCCAGCGGGATATGCACGCCCGGCACGATGCCGTGCACCGGCGCATCCTCGATGCTGCCCATCGGTACCTGCCATTTGGTCTTGCCGGTGTTCAGGTCGATGGCGGTCATGCTGCCGAACGGCGGCTTGAAGCACGGCACGCCCAGGGGCGAGACGAACATCGAGCGCTCCACGCCCCACGGCGTGCCCAGCTGCTCGGAGTATTCGCCTTCGGTGCTCGGCTTGAGGCCGGTGCGACGGGCATCTTCACGCTTGATGAAGCGCCCCCACTGGGCCATGCGGATGTCGTTGACGATCAGCGTGCCGGTGGACGCATCCAGCGCGCCGCCGCCCCAGTTGAAGCCGCCGTAGTAGCCCGGATAGATCAGCGTGCGCTGGCCTTCGACCAGCGGGGTGAACTCGCCCTCCCAGCGCATTTCCTTGAAGTCGATGCGGCACATCAGCTGGTCGAAGACCGTACCGCCCCACATGTCCGACTCCTTGAAGCGCTCGGTACCGACCGAGAGCTGCGAGTACGGCTGGGTCGGCGAGATGCGCATGCCCGGCACGCCGTCGGTGGCGACTTTGCGTTGCTCAACCGGGAACACCGGGGTGCCGTCACGACGATCGAGGACAAAGATCTGCCCGCGCTTGGTCAGGGCGATGACCACCGGGGTCTTGCCGCCTTCCTTGTTGGGCAGGTCGTAGAGGATCGGCTGGGCCGACACGTCGTAGTCGAACATGTCGTTGTTGGCGGTGCGGAAGTGCCACTTGTCGACGCCGGTGTTCACGTCGATGGCGACGATCGAGTCGTTGTACTCATCGGAGCCGGGGTGACGGTCGCCGTTCCAGAAGTCCGGGGTCTGGTTGCCGGTGGGGATGTAGGCCAGGCCCAGCACCGGGTCGTAGGAAGCGGTGCCCCAGAAGTTCGGCGAGTCGCTCGGGTAGTTCTCGCCTTCCGGCAGCGGTACGCCACGCTTTGGATTCAGCGCGTCCCAGGCCCACAGCAACTGGCCGGTGCGCACGTCGAAACCACGGGTCACGCCCGAGGGTTCACCGGTCTTGAGGTTGTCGTTGATCTTGCCGCCGACGATCACCACGTTGCCGGCCACCAGCGGGGCCGAGGTCAGGTAGTAGGAGCCGTCGGTGTTGGGACCGATGCCCTTGAGCAGGTCCACTTCACCGTGCACGCCGAAGTCTTCGCAGGGTTTGCCGGTAGCGGCATTCAGGGCGATCAGGCGGGCATCGACGGTGGTGGTGATGATGCGCCGGCGGCATGCAGCCGGCTCGCTGGCAACACTGGCAACGCTCGGCTCGACCGGCGTCGAGGCGTTTTGCGGGGCCTTGTCGGCATCGTAGTAGCCGACGCCACGGCAGCGCTTCCAGGTCTTGTTCGACGGGGTTTCCTTGATCCGCGGATCGTACTTCCACTTCTCGGCGCCAGTGACCGGGTCGAGGGCGAAGACCTTGTTCAGCGGGGTGCACAGGTAGACCGTGTCGTCCACCTTGAGCGGCGTGCCCTGGTACTCGGCGCCGTCGATCGCCAGGTCGCCGGTACGGAAGGTCCAGGCGACCTGCAGATCCTTGACGTTGGCCTTGTTGATCTGCGCGAACTGGGCGAAGCGCTCGCCGTGGGTACCACGGCCATAGGCGGTCCAGTCCTGGCCATCGGCTTCACCAGCGTCTGCCGCGACCACGGGCGATACCGCGCCCTTCTGCGCTACGACGGTCGGGTGCGGCTTGAACATACCGACACCAAAGCCGACCAGGCTGGCGATCAGGGCCAGGCTGATGGCGGCACGCGGGCCCTTGCCGAGGAAACGGCGATTGCCATCCAGCAGCGGCACCAGCAAGGTCAGCACCAGGGCGATGACGATGAAGGTCATCAGGCGCGGGACCAGTTGCCAGAAGTCCAGGCCGACCTCGGCCAGCGCCCATACCACGGTGATCAACAGCAGCGCCAGGGCCAGCCAGGTAGCGACGACCTTGCGTCGTACCAGGCATACGCCGCTGACCAGCATCAGCAGGCCGGCCAGCAGGTAGTATCCGCTGCCGCCCAGGGCAATCAGCTTGCCGCCGCCCAGGGTCAGACCGACCCCGAGCAGGGCCAGGACCGCGCCGATGACAATCGGCACGATGGCTTTCACATTCATATCCATTCCTAAGGTTGGTGCGGCCTTCGCCACATCGTTCAGATCGATGCCCGGGCGCTCCCCGCCCCCGCACATCTCCAGCAAGCTCCTGCAGTGCAAGCAGCCGACCGATCCGTGGCAGTTCCGTCAAAAACCATGAGAGCGCTCTCATTTCTGGTGAGATTTCGCCGTGCAACATCCGACCCAGACGTGCCGCGAAAAATGAGAGCGCTCTCATTCGTAACGGAAAAAATGGCGACCGATCCTGGTCGCCATGCAAACGGGCGGAATGTTATGAATTGTTACATCCTGAGTCAATCTGACGCAGGCAATAAAATGAGAATAATTATCGACTGTCTGCGGGTGCCGCCGTGGACCCGCGCACGATGAGCCTGACGGGCATGTCCAGCCGACGCTTGCGCGGCAGGTTGCCGGAGAGGATCGCCTGCAGGGATTCCACCGCGGCCTGGGCCTGGGCTTCGGTGTCCTGGCGCAGGGTGGTCAGGGCGAACAGGGCATTGGCCGCGTCGGGGATATCGTCGAAGCCCACCACCGAGACATCGTCCGGCACCGACAGGCCCATGCCCTTGAGCCGGTCCAGCACGCCCAGGGCGATGAAGTCGTTGGAGGCGAAAATCGCCGTCGGTGGCGTCGCGCTGGCAAACAGCGCATCCACCCCTGCCCGGCCCGATGCCGCGTTGTGCCGGCCATGAATCACCAGCGGCTGCAGCCCGGCCTCCCCCATGAAGCGACTGTAGGCGTTGGCCCGCTCTTTCGAGGACGGCTCGCGCGCACCGGCCAGGTGGGCGATGCGCCGATGGCCTTGGGCATACAGGTGCTCCATGGCCAGGCGCACGCCGCTGTCGTCGTCCACGGCGATGGAGATCACCCCGGGGTGGCTGACCCGTTTGCTGCCGATGAACACGCAGGGCAGCTTGTCGGCGATCTCGCCGATCACCTTCGGCTGATGGGCCGGCCCGAGCAGGATGATCCCCGCCGCGCGCAGGCTGAGCAGGCGCTCGACTTCCTGCAGCGCACCGGCGTCGTCCATCGAGCGCAGCGAGGCGATGCCATCGAAGCCGGCGGCCAGCAGGCGGCGGTCGACGGCCTGGGCCAGCTGGATATGAAAGGGATTGTTCGGGTCGCCGAGGATCAGGCCGACGATGGACGAGCGCGCCGACACCAGGCTGCGCGCCGCGAGGTTGGGCCGGTAGTTCAGGTGGGCGGCGATGGCATCGATGCGCTCGCGGGTTTCCGGACGCACGCCGGGGTCGCCACGCAGGGCACGGGACACCTGGGCACGAGACATCCCCGCCGCTTTGGCGACGTCGTCCAGGGTGGTGAAGGGTTTGGCCATGAAGTTCTCGACGGCGGCAGCGAAAAGCGCCGGGAGGATAGCACAGGGACGTGTCAGGCCCTTGGGGTACAAGGCGGCAGCGAGACTCGACTGAACTTGCCGGGATTGTCTAAGATCGGACCTTTATCGTTTCAGCGTATTTCAGCTTGAGGAGTCTCATGTCGATTCAGGAAGCACCGCCGCCGCTCGCCGCATCGAAGAGCAGCATCGTGAAAATGGAGGCGGCGATGGCGTTGGGGAGTTTCGCCATTGGTACCGGCGAGTTCGCCATCATGGGGCTGATGCCTGATGTCGCCAGCAACCTCCAGCTCAGCGAACCCGAAGTCGGTCATGCCATCAGCGCCTATGCCCTGGGCGTGGTGGTCGGAGCGCCAGCACTGGCCATTCTCGGCGCCAAGCTGCTGCGCAAGCACATGCTGCTGTTGCTGATGGCGCTGTATGCGCTGGGCAACCTGGCCACCGCGTTCGCCCCTTCCTTCGCCGGCCTGGTGGCGTTCCGCTTTATCAGCGGCCTGCCCCATGGCGCCTATTTCGGCATCGCCGCGGTGGTGGCGTCGAGCATGGTGCCAAGCAACCAGCGCGCCGGCGCCGTGGCCCGGGTGATGATGGGCCTGACCCTGGCCATGCTGCTGGGCAACCCCATCGCCACCTGGCTGGGACAGTTCTTTGGCTGGCGTTCGGCGTTCGTCCTGGTAGGCGCGATCGCCCTGTGCACCATCGCCCTGGTCTGGCGCTTCGTGCCGCAGCCGAAGGATGAGCCGCGCAGCGATCCGCGCAAGGAGCTCCAGGCATTCCGCCTGCCCCAGGTGTGGATGGCGCTGGGTATCGCCTCCATCGGCTTTGCCGGGATGTTCTGCGCGTTCAGCTACCTGGCGCCGACCATGCTCGAAGTGACCAAGGTCTCGCCGCAGTGGATTCCCTTTGGCCTGGCGGCCTTCGGCATTGGCGGGATCGTCGGCAATATCGCTGGCGGCAAGCTGTTCGACCGCCTGGGCTTCCGTGCCGTGGGCCTGGTGTTGCTGTGGTCCATCGCCGTGCTGCTGTTCTTCACCGTCGCCGCCCAGGCGCTGTGGTCGATTCTGCTCGGTATCGGCCTGGTCGGCACCATGATCGCCCTCGCCGCGCCGTTGCAGATCCGCCTGATGGATATCGCCCATGAAGCGCCGAGCCTGGCCGCGGCGTCGAACCATGCCGCGTTCAACCTGGCCAATGCCCTGGGGCCGTGGCTGGGTGGGATGGCGATCAGCGCCGGACTGGGCTGGACCAGTACCGGCTATATCGGCGCGGCGACGGCGCTGGTGGGGCTGGGGATTTTCCTGGTAGCGCGGCGCATGAAGGGCGGGCACTAGCGCTTGCTGATCCGCTGGCGCTCCTGCTCGTGGCGGATGCAGCCGTCGTAGTAGGTCTTCTTCACCGAAGCCGGTTGCAGGCGACTGCGGCTGGCATAGGTCTGCTCGGTGATACCCAGGGCCATCTTCGGCATCCAGCGCTCTGGATACTTGCGCACCTTGAGATTCTCCCGGGCCCGCCACAGGGTGGTCCCGGAGAGTTTCGAGTGCTGTGCCGAACGGGCCACTTCCGAGCCCCAGCGGCACATCTCGACCTGCTTCCTGTTCAATCCCTTGGCCTGGGCCGACGTCATCACTGTCATCAGCACCAGCGCTGCCACACCTGTATATCCGAATCGCATCTGGAAAAAGGCCCTACTGTCCAAGAAGCGAAAAATGCTATGCGAAAACAAGGGGTTGAAAGGGCCATCAGTTTGCAATTTGCGCTGTTGCCGATGGCCTCATCGCCGGCAACGCCGGCTCCCACAGGGGTGAGAGCTGGCTTCAGGACTTGAACCGCCCTACCAGGGTATGCAGCTCCTGCGACAGCTCCGACAGGCGTCCGGAATCCTCCCGCGCCGACCCGGCCAGTTGCTCGACCACCCGCGCCTCGTCGTAGATCTGCTGGATATGCCGGTTGATCTCTTCGGCCACGCTGTGCTGCTCCTCGGCGGCGGCAGAGATCTGCAGGTTCTGGTCGCGGATCTCGTTGACCGAGAGCTGGATGCCTTCGAAGCTGTCCCGCGCGCTTTCGATGGAGGAGACGCTGGCCCGGGACAGGTCCAGGCAGCTTTCCATCTTTTCCGAGACTTCCTGGGTCTTGCTGCCGAGGCTGTTGAGCAACTGGTCGATCTCGCCGGTGGAGTCGGAGGTGCGCTTGGCCAGCGCCCGCACCTCGTCGGCGACCACGGCGAAACCACGGCCCTGGTCACCCGCCCGCGCCGCCTCGATGGCGGCGTTGAGGGCCAGCAGGTTGGTCTGCTCGGCAATGCCGCGAATGGTGCCGAGGATCTGGTTGATGCTGCGGCTGCCGGCTTCCAGTTCGAGCATGGCCTGGGACGATTCGACCAGGCGGCTGCCGAGGCGATTGACGTTCTCGGTCGTCAGCTCGATCTGCTGCTTGCCCTCGGCAACCCGGCGATGGCCGCTCTCGGCGGAGTCGGCGGCGCTGCTGCAGGAACGCGCGACTTCGTTGGCGGTGGCGACCATTTCGTTGAACGCGGTGGACACCAGCTCCACCGCCTCGCGCTGGCGGCCAGCCGCCTCGTTCATGTTGCCGGCCATCTCGCGGTTGGCCTGCGAGGCATCGTGCAGGTTGGTCGAGGCCGCACCGATGCGCTGGATCAACTGGCGGATGGCAGCGAGGAACTTGTTGAACCAGCCGGCCAGTTCCGCGGTTTCGTCCTTGCCCTGGACCTTCAGGTCCTGGCGCAGGTCGCCCTCGCCTTCGGCGATCGATTGCAGACCGCTGCTGACCTGGCCGATCGGCTTGACGATGACCTTGGAGAAGGCCGCCGCGATCACCGCAAAGAGCAGGCCCAGCACCGCGACGATAGCGGCGGTCAGCCAGGTCATGCGGGTGGCGGTGGCCATCACTTCCTTGTGTTCGATCAGGCCGACGAAGCGCCAGCCGAGGCCCGGCGAAGTCCACACATTGGCCATGTAGCGGACCCCGCCGATTTCCACTTCGGTGGAACCCTGGGTGGTCGCCGCCAGCCTGGCGTAAGGCTCGCCGAGATCCTTGAGCGGCTTGAAGCTGTGGCCGCTGTCGCGCGGGTCGACCAGCACGATGTCGTTCTCGATCAGCATCACGTAGCCGCTGTCGCCGAGCTTGATGCTCTTGACCAGCTCGGTGAGGTTCTTCAGGGACACGCTGACCACGAACACGCCCTTGGCCTTGCCGGCATCATCGAGCATGGCCCGGGCAGTGCCGACCAGCGCCACGTCGTCCTTATCGTAGTAGTAGGCCGCGGTGCGCACGGTCTTGCCGGGGCTGGCCATGGCCGCCTTGTACCAGGGCCGGGTGCGCGGGTCGTAGTTGGCCAGCTTCGGATCGTCCGGCCACTTGGCGTAGCTGCCGTCTTCCAGGCCGATGGAAAGAATGGCGGCGGCCGGGTGGGTTTCGCCGTACTGGGCAAACTGGGCGATTACCTGTTTGGCGCTGTCCGGCAATGGTTGCTGGGCGGCGTCGGGGCCTTCGTAATGTTTCAGGCTGGTTACAGAGGTGTATACAGGATCCTTGGCCATTTGATCGACGTTCTGCAACGTGCCATCGAAGAACTGGCGCATGTTGCCGTCGATCTGGCGAATTTCACGGGTGCTGCTGTCGAGGAACTGGCTGACCGCGTCAGACCTGGTGTTGCTGACGGAGATGATTCCGACCAGGCTGACCGGGAGGATGGCGACAGATATGAAGGCAAGGGCGAGCTTGGTTTTTATTTTCATACAGGGGTCACAATCCGCTGAAAGTTGAGCAAGTAGTCAAGTAATGGCGACTTGCCATCTTTTAGTTTTCGGCCGGACCACGGTGAATCTTTAGCGGTAATTTTGTGTACAAATTATCAGTTTCGTGAATCCACAGATTGGATTGCCCATCCTGGTGGATTTCCAGCGCTTGCAGTGACTGCCCCAGACAGGGGCCGAGCAGGCAAGTGCCATCAGCGGGATCGAACAAGGCGCCATGGGCGAAGCAGACAATGTGCTGGCCGTCGCCGGACATGAAACGGTCCTTGCGGTACTGCATGGCCACGTCAAGGTGGGGACAGAGGTTGCGGTAGGCCTTGACCTGGCCTTTCCATTTCAAGGCGAGGACGGTGTCGCGGCCTTGGTGCCAGGGGTCGAAGCCAAGGGCCTGGCCTTCTTGCAGGTGGTGTTCGGGGCAAAGAAATACGGGGGTTGCTGGCACGTTCTTCTTCCGTTCCGTGACTGTGGCTGTCCGGGCGGGCCAATCGCCAACAACGCCGGCGATTGGCCCTCAAGTCGATCTCAGATCGGCTCGGCTGTACGCGCCAGCATCGCCTTGGTCAGTCCGATCCGGTCGAAGCTGGCGTCCCGTGCCATCTCCCGTTCCCCGGCCATGATCGAGTTCTCGGCGATGTACTTGCAGCGGTCGAAGCGGCGTATCATGAAGCGCTGCAGCCGGGTACGCAGGTCCCCCTCGCCGAACAGTTCCTCGCTCAGCACCAGCGCATCCTCGATGGCCATTCCCGCTCCCTGCCCCAGGTGCGGGGTGGTGGCATGGGCAGCATCGCCGATCAGGATCACCCGGCCCTTGAACCACGGATCATCGACGAACAGCACCTCCATCGGCTTGTACACCACCTGGCTATCGTCGGTGATCTGCTCGCGCAACTCGCCCACCAACCCGCCGATGCCAGCAAGGCGATCGCGCATGGTGGCGGCCAGTTGGTCCTTCTCGAACCACGGGTTGTTTGGCTCGTGGGAGGTGGAAAACATGTACATCAGGTCGTCTGCCAGCGGCACCAGCCCGGCATTGCCTTCGGCGCCGGTGTAGCTGGCCAGGTGGTCGATGGACGGGTGCCGGGGGAAGTTGTAGCGCCACACTGCCTGGCCGGTGAAACGCGGGGTATAGGTATCGCCGTAGAGCAGACCGCGGATTTTCGAGTACACGCCGTCGGCGCCGATCATCAGGTCATAGCGACCGCTGGAGCCGTCGCTGAAGCTGACGTTGAGGTCGAGGGCAAACTCCTCGTAGGACTCGACGGTGACCCCGAGGCGCACCTGGGTGCCGAGTTCGACGGCGGTATCGCTGAGCACCTGGTGGAGGGCCAGCCGCGAGATGCCGACATTGGCCGGATACTGAGGGCCGGCCAGGCGCTGCCCGGGAATCCGCGCCAAGGCCTTGCCCTGCAGATCGTAGATGCCCACGTCCTCGAAGGCGTAGGCCGCGTCGAGGTAGCGATCGAGCACACCGAGACGGGCCATCTCCCGCACCACGTTGCTCTGCTGGATGATGCCGACACCGTAGACCGTCCATTCGGACTTGATCTCCACCAGGTCGACGCTCACACCCCGACGGCGCAGCGCGATCGCCGTGCACAGGCCGCCGATGCCGCCACCCACGATCAGTACTCTGTTGATATCGCTCATGCGTGATTCCCTTGTTCTTGTTGTCTGGAACAGCCCTCCGGCGGGAGGCTGGAAGCACAGGCTAGGAACCGGGGAAGAATTTGACTAATCGTTACTGGGGATGCAGGGTATCGCGAAAATAAATACAACAACGAGATGCCTGCCATGCGCTTCAAACACCTGGATCTGAACCTCCTGGTGGCGCTGGATGTACTGCTCGAGGAGCAGAACATCACCCGAGCCGCCGAACGTCTGCACATGACCCAATCGGCCACCAGCGGGGTGCTCGGTCGGCTGCGGACATACTTCGAAGACGACCTGCTGGTCCAGGTCGGACGCAAGATGATGCTCACGCCTTTGGCTCGCGAACTGGAGATCCCGGTGCGCGAAGTACTGCTGAAGATCCAGACCTCGATCACCGCCAAGCCGGTGCAGGACATCGCCGAAAGCAAGCGGCATTTCCGCATCATGGCCTCCGACTACCTGATCAGCGTGCTGTTCGCCGAGGTGATCCGCGAGGTCAACCAGCAAGCCCCGATGATGACCTTCGAGCTGATCAGCCCCGGCGAGACCGCACGGGAAATGCTGATGCGCGGCGAGGTCGACCTGATGATCGCCCCGGATCACTACATCGTGAAGGAGCACCCGTCGCAGTTGCTGTTCGAGGAGCAGCATGTGTGCGTGGTGTGCCAGGACAACCAGGCCGTCGGCGAGCGCCTGACCCTGGAGCAGTACCTGGAACTGGGGCATGTCTCGGTGGTGTTCGGGCGCAACCGCACCCCGGGGATCGAGGAATGGTTCATGAGCGAGTACGGCTGCAAGCGCCGCCTCGAAGTGATCACCCATGACTTCAACACCTTGCCGCAACTGGTGATCGGCACCCAGCGGGTGGCCACGGTGCATGGTCGCCTGGCGCGCCTTTATGCGCGCAACCTGCCACTGCGCATCGTGCCGCCCCCGGTCAACCTGCCGGCGATGCAGGAGTACATGAGCTGGCACCGTAGCCTGGACCGGGACCCGGTGCTGGCGTGGTTGCGGGGGAAACTGCTGGAGATGGCGAGCGCGGCGCCATTGGCGGCCTGAGTTTCCCCCGAGAGCAGCGCAGACCCTGTGGGAGCGGGTTTACCGGGACGCCGGACCGCCGCGATTACGATGGTGGTGTCACCGACGCCATCGCGGCGGTCCGGCGTCCCGGTAAACCCGCTCCCACAAGTCCCCGCTAGATCGTTGAATCAGTGCTTGGCGCGAAATACACCCAACGCTTCCCCGAGCCCTGCACTAAGCCGCTGCAACCCCTCGCTCGCCGCCTCCAGCCGCGCACACTCCGCCGCATTCTGCTCCACCACCCGCTCCACTTCCCTGGCCGCGCCATCCACCCGCCAGGCCAGATCCTGCTGGGTCCGCGCCGCTTCAGCGATATGCCCTGCCGCACTCTCCACCTCGACGATACTCGCCGTGATCGCCACCAGCACCTCGCTGGCCCTCGCCGTCAGCGCCACCCCTTCTCCGGTCAGGCGCTGACTGTCATCCAGGCTGGCGGCCGCCGCCCGGGTCACCTCGCCCAGCCGCTGGATCATCCCGTCGATCTCCCCGGTGGACGCCCGGGTCCGACTTGCCAACCCGCGCACCTCATCCGCCACCACCGCGAAGCCGCGCCCATGCTCCCCGGCCCGAGCCGCTTCGATGGCCGCATTCAACGCCAGCAGATTGGTCTGCTCAGCCACCGCACTGATCACATCCAGTACGCCGGTAATGGCCTCGCTCTGGCTTTGCAGCAACTGCATGGCCGCAGTCCCCGCCCCCATCTCGGTGGACAAGCGCTGAAGACACTGGCTCGCTTCGCGCACCAGCCGATCCCCCTCATGAATCAGCGAACTGGCCTGCCCGAGGCTGTCCTGGCTGGTATCGACCCGCTGATTCACCTGCACCGTCGCCTGGGTCATCAACTGCATGACCTGCATCACCTCGCCGGTCTGCCGACGCTGGTCGCGTACGCCTTGCCCGGTGCGCTCGACCATCCCGGCCAGGGTGTCGGCCGCGACATCCAGCTGGTCGGCATCCCCACCAATGCGCCCGACCAGATCGCGCAGCGCTTGCAGCATCACGCCGATCGCCTCGTTCAATTGCCCCAGCTCATCACTGCGCCCGAGCCGGGGCAGATGCCCGTGCAGATCCCCTGCAGCGGTCCGCTGCGCCAACGCCAGCATCCGCCGGACCGGCACGACGATGGAGCGACGAATCACTACGCAAGCGGTGATGCTCGACAGCAAGGCCAGTCCAAGCATCAAGGCCAGTTGCAGATCCAGATGCCGACGCTGCACCTGCCACGCCAAGGCAGCACGCTCACGCTGATCATCGAGGGTGGCGATCGCCTGCTGCGCCGCGCTGTTCATCGCTGCCTGCTGCTGCAATGCCTGCTCGCCGCTGTCGCTGTAGCGCAGGAACGCCTGGCGGTACTCCTCCAGCGCCGCCGTGGCCTCGTCCAGTCCATGACGACGCTCACCTTCCAGGCGCGCGGCAAGGCTGCTCAAGGCCGTGCCCAGTTCGTTGACCCGGTTGATCCAGTCATCGCGATAGCGCTGCTGCGGATCGAGGGTGAAATACAGCTCGCTGTCGCGCAGGTTGGCCAGGCGCTCGCGCAGCGCGGCGGCGTCTTCCAGCAGTTGCATGGTCGCCGTGTCTGGTGACTGCTCCTGCTCCAGCCCGGTATTGATGTCATCCAGTTGATCTAGAAACACCCCGGCAAAGCGCTGCCCCACGCCCTGCGCCAGCTCCTGCATGCGCAGCCGCGCATCCTGGGCTTGCAGGCGGGCCCTGGCATAGGCCTGGAAGCCTTGCAGATACTCCGTAGCGAACCTCGCGACATCCCCGTCGGCCGACTCACCGCGCAGCTTGTGCAAGGCAGCGGCCACTTGCTCTGCGGACTCGGCAGTCAACACCAAGGCGAACACCTTCTCCGCCTGCCGCGCGTCGGCCAGGTGATTCTGCAAGCGCTCCAGCCCGCGCAAACGCTCGCTGTTGGCCTGGCTCACCTGCAACGCATACCAGGCCGCCAGGCCCATGCCGAGAGTGCAGACCAGCACCAGGGCAAAGCCCAGCGACAGCTTGCCGCCCACGCTGAGACGGCCGAACGGACCGGTGGACGGGATGGTTTCGAACACGCTGGAAACAGACAAGGGCATCCTCCTCGCAAAGCCGCGCTTCGTGCGCGGCCGCCCATCCTGCCCGCTTGCTTCCCCGCCCCACCAATCGCATCTGGCGATGCGAAACATCGGCCGGCGCCATGTATCGCGTCCCCGGATAGCTGGCATCCGAACAAGCGATTTGTCCGATTCCCAAGCCCCATGCGAGCTTGCAACGGCTGCCCGAAGGGCGCCGTCGCCCATGCCTGTGCAGTTGCCGGCGACGTGCATAACAAGAAGGAAACCAACCATGTTCCGTTACTTCCCGAGCAACTACGTGTGGAACCTCTCGGTCAATCTGGCCATCGAGATGGGGGCCCGTATCGGCGAGATCGTCGAGATGTGCGAGCCGCTGCAAGAGGCGGCGAGCAAACCTGATGCCGAAGGCACCCAGGCCTTCCGCCAGACCTGGGCGAAGATGGCCGACAAGCTGTGCGAAATGGCCGGCGAGGATGAGGCTGGCGGTCGACTGCTGTCCGCTGGCGAAAAATACAACCGTGCAGCAACCTACTACCTGACCTGCGAACGCCTCCAGGCCCACGGCGCCCCCGGACGCATGGCGCTGTACCAGCGTTTTCTCGACACCTTCGCCCGCGGCGTGGCGCTATCGAAAGAGAACTGCGAGCGGGTCGAGATTCCCTATGAAGGCAAGGTGATCTCCGGCCTCTACGTGCGCGCCGAGGGCGTCACTGGCCCGGCGCCGATCCTGGTCCAGCTCAACGGCCTGGACTCCACCAAGGAAATGAAATACCGCGTCGGCCTGCCCGCCTGGCTGGCCAAACGTGGCGTCGCCTCGCTGCTGATCGACCAGCCCGGCACCGGCGAAGCCCTGCGCCTGCATGACCTCAAGGCGCGCTACGACGCCGAGCACTGGGCCAGCCGCGTGGTCGACTGGCTTCAGGACCGCGAGGACATCGACCCGCTGCGCATCGGCTGCGAGGGCGTGTCCCTGGGTGGCTACTACTGCCCTCGCGCCGTGGCCTTCGAACCGCGCTTCGCCTGCGGCGTGGTGTGGGGTGCCAACCACGATTGGCGCGATGTGCAGAAGCGCCGCCTGGAACGTGAAGGCAGCTTCCCGGTGCCGCATTACTGGGAGCATGTGCGCTGGGTCTGGGGCGGCAAGGACATCGAAGAGTTCATGCAGATCGCCGAGAACGTCCACCTCGATGGCGTGGTCGAGAAGATCCGCGTGCCGTTCCTGGTCACCCATGGCGAGCAGGACTCGCAGATCCCGCTCAAATGGGCGCACCGCACCTACGAGCAACTGGCCAACAGCCCCAAGCGCGAACTGAAGATCTTCACCTCCCGCGAAGGCGGCGTGCAGCACTCCAGCTTCGACAATTCCATCAACGCCGGCCAGTACATCGCCGACTGGGTGGCCGAGACCCTTGGCGGCCGCACCGCCTGACTCCAGGACACGATCATGAACATCATCGGACCCGATTACCTGGTCTTCGGCGTGGACAACGTCGAGGACTGCGTGCAGTACATGACCGACTACGGTCTCAAGCCTTGCGATATCGATGAGAGTGGCGGCTGGCTGGAAGCGCTCGACGGCACTGGCGTGCTGATCCGGCCACGCCACGACCCGCGCCTGCCAGCGGCGATGGAAACCGCCACCACCCTGCGCGAGACCGTCTACGGCGTCGCCGACGAAGCCACGTTGCAGGCCATCGCGGCGGAGCTGGGCAAGGACCGCGAGGTCCATCATGGCGCTGACGGCGTGTTGCGCTGCGTGGACGATATGGGTTTCGCCCTGGGCTTTCGCATCACCCGACGCCGTACCCTCGACCTGCCTGGCGAGGCCAGCCATGCGCCGGGTGCGCAGGCAGGGCGGCCGGTCAATGCACTGGGCGCCAGCAACGACATGCCGGCATTGCCGCGCAGCCTGTCCCACGTCGTGTATTTCGTGCCGGATGCGGACCGCGCCGAAGCGTTCTACACGCGCCTGGGCTTCGTCTGCACCGACCGCTTCGCCGGCACCGGACCGTTCCTGCGCCCGGGCGGCACCCTGGACCATCACACCCTGTTCCTGATCCAGACCCCGCCGTTCATGAAGGGCATCGAGCACTTCACCTTCCATATGGGTGGCCCGACCGAGGTGCTGATGGCCGGGACCCGCTTCGTCGAGAAAGGCTACGAGTCGTTCTGGGGACCGGGACGGCATCAGTTGGGCTCGAACTGGTTCTGGTACTTCAACAGCCCCATGGGCTGTCATGTCGAGTACGACGCCGACATGGACCTGCACGATGAACAGTGGACCGCCCGGGTAGCGGCGCCGGGTGCGGATAACTCGCAGTACTTCCTCTTCCACTATCAGGAGAAGTGGTTCCCGGGAGGACCGCCGACGAAGCATTGAGGGCATGCAAAAGGGGCGTCGAATGACACCCCTTTTTTATTTCATCTGGTTCAGCTGTGTTGTTGATGGCCTCATCGCTGCGGTGGAACAACCACCCCAACCTCCTTCGCATACACCTGCCACTGCCGCTTCAAGCGCTCGAACACCTCCGGCTCCCGCTCGGCCAGATCGTCCACTTCGCCCCGGTCCCGTGCTATGTCGAACAACTGCCAGCGCATCGCCTGCGGCGCTTGCCCGGGCATCGCCCAGGGTCGCAGCCCGAGCAGTTTCAGATTGCCCTCGCGGTAATACAGGCTGCCGAACAACTCCCCGGCCAACGGCCGCGCCGCTGCCCCCTTGCCCTCCAGCATCGGCAGCATCGAACGCCCGGTGATCGGGTGTTTCCCCTGCTCTTGCGCAACCGTCAACCCGGCAACTTCCAGGAAGGTCGGCGCCAGATCATCCACCCGCGCCACCCCGCGCTCCACGCCCTGGCGCGCCAGCGAACGCGGCATATGCACGATCGCCGGCACGCTGATCCCGCCCTCGGCGGTGCTGCCCTTGAACAGCCGCAGCGGCGTGGCGCTGACCTCGGCCCAGCGCAGGCCATAGTCGATCTGCGAGCCGCGACGCCCGAGGTTGTCCAGGCTGTTGTCGGTATTCGCTCCCGCCGGGTAGAACTGCTCGTGCCGCTCCCCCGCCGCACCGTTGTCCGACATGAACACCACCAGGGTGTTGTCGTACTGCCCGGTGCTTTTCAGGTAATCCAGCAAACGCCCGATGTTGTAGTCGAGGTTGCCGACCATGGCCGCGTAGACCTCCATCTTGCGCGCCTCGACCTGCCGCTGCTGCGGACTGAGTTGTTCCCAGCCCGGCAGGTCCGCCGCCACCGGCAGGCGCTGCGCGGCCACGAAATCCTCCGCCAGCAAACCCTTCTCGCGCTGGCGTTCGAGGCGCGCCTGGCGGACCTTGTCGTAGCCCTGGTCATACAGGCCGCGGAACTTGTCCAGCCATGCCTCCGGCGCCTGCAACGGCCAATGCGGCGCAGTGTAGGCGGCGTAGGCGAAGAACGGCTTGCCGCTGTCCTGGCCCTTGCGCAGGTAGTCGATCAGCTTGTCGGTGTAGAAGTCGGACGAGTAGAAATTCTCCGGCAACTCTACCGGCTGGCCATTCTCCCGGTAGGTGATGCGTTCGATCTTCGCTGAGGGTTGCGCCGGCGGCTTGAAGTGCACGCCACCGCCTTCGAGCAGAGTGAAGGACTGCTCGAAACCACGACGGTCAGGCCCCTGTTCCGGCCCCAGGCCCAGGTGCCATTTACCGACCATGCTGGTGCGATAGCCGCCATCGCGCAGCAACTCGGCGATCGAATGGGCCTGCTGGTTGAGATAGCCCTCGTAGCCCGGCTTGCCGCGCTGGAATGGCTGGATCGCCTCCTCCATGGTGCCCAGCCCGGCCAGGTGGTTGTCGGTGCCGGACATCAGCATCGCCCGGGTCGGCGAACAGGTCGGCGCAGCGTACATATTGGTCAGTTGCAGGCCCTGGGCGGCCAGTTGGTCGAGATTGGGCGTGGCGATCTCGCCGCCATAGGCGCCAAGGTCGGAGTAGCCCAGGTCATCGGCAAGAATCAGCAGGATATTCGGCCGCTCGGCAGCCACCGCGGCGCCGGACACAAGACATGCCAGCGCAGTGAGCAGGAAGGGGAAACGCACAGGGAGCCTCGCTTTTCTTATTCTTCGAAGATGGCCACGGCACGGACGAAACCGGCCGACGCATGCTTGATCTTGTACGGGAAGCAGGACACCAGGAAGCCACTGGCCGGCAGGCTATCGAGATTGGCCAGCTTTTCCATCTGCCCGTAACCGATATCGCGCCCGGCTTTGTGCCCTTCCCAGATGATCGAGGCGTCACCACTTTCGGCGAAACGCTGGCGAGTGAAGCTGAACGGCGCGTCCCAGCTCCAGGCGTCGGTGCCCACTACCCGAACCCCGCGATCGAGCAGGTACAGGGTGGCCTCGCGGCCCATGCCAACCCCGGCATCGAGGTAGCCCGACTGGCCGAACAAGCTGCCGGCTCGGGTGTTGACCAGTACGATATCCAGCGGCTGAAGGTCATGGCCGATGCGTTGCAACTCGGCCTCGACCTCGGCGGCACGGACGACATGGCCGTCCGGCAAATGGCGGAAGTCCAGCTTCACCCCAGGCTGCAGGCACCACTCCAAAGGCAACTCGTCGATACCGAACGCGGGCTTGCCGCCATCGGTGGTCGAGGCGTAGTGCCAGGGCGCATCCATATGGGTGCCGCTGTGGGTGGTGATGGACAGGCGCTCGGCGGCCCAGGATTCCTGTCCGGGCATCTGCTCGATGGCCAGGCCCGGGAACATCGCGGCCATTTCCGGCCAGCCCTGCTGGTGGTCCATGTAGTCGATCCTGGGCAGCAGCGGCGGCGGATCGGTGTAGGGGTTGTTGTCCAGGGTCACCGACAGGTCGACCAGGCGGCGTTTGCGACGTGGAGTCATGGGATGTTCCCTCAGGCAGTGGTAGCGATCGCCCGCGCAACGCGGAGGCGATGAGTGAGATCAAGGGCGTTGCGCACCAGCGCTCGTGCCGTACCGTCATGGCGAAAGCCGCGGCTTCGGGCCAGGGGCGTGCGCAGGGGTGGAAAGCACCCGAACAAGGCTTCCAGTGCGGGGTCCGGCTGGTAGTCGATGAGGACCCGGCGCTCTTCGCCGAAGACCTCGGCCAGGGCATCCACCACAGCCTCGATGGACAGGTGCAACACCGGCAATTGCCAGACCCGGCACGGCGCCTCGGCTTGCAGATCGAGTTCGGCGGCGTGCAGCAGGTTGTCGACGCAGCAGGCGGCGGACATCCACCAGGCCGTGGCCCGCGGCGAGACCGGACAGGTGTAGGGCTGCCCTGCTGCAAAGCGTTGCAGCAACTCGCTCATGAAGGCCGAGCGCAATCCCGCGCCCTCGCCCGGTCGGGCGACGATGCCGGGCAGGCGCAGCGCCCGGCCATCCACCTCGCCACGCCGGGCCAGATCACCGAGTTGCTGTTCGATCATCAGCTTGTGCGCGCCATAGGACAGCGCCGGACGCGGACGCTGGTACTCGTCCATGCGCAGCGGCAGGTCGCCGCCGTACACCGCAACGCTGCTGGCATACACCAGTACGGGCGGGCGTTGGGCATTACGCAGCAACTCCAGCAGTTGCAGGCTGGCGAGCAGGTTCACCTGGCGCCCCAGGGCATAGTTTTCCTCGGCCGCACCGCCGGCGATGCTGACCAGATGGAAGACCACATCCACACCGTCGGCCAGCCCGCGACGTAGCAACGCCGGGTCGGTGATGCTGCCGGTGAGGTGACGCAAGCGCGGGTCATCGGCAAAGCCCTCGAGGTGCTGGTCAAGCAGGATCAGCGCTTCGATCCGCCGCCCGCGCAAGTGCCCGGACGCCAGCAAGCGCTGGACCAACTGACGCCCGAGGAAGCCGGCCGCCCCGGTGACCATTACACGCATGCTGCACCTGCCTGGACCACCTGCTGGTCGATGGCGCCGAACAGCGGCGAGCCATCCGGGCAACGGGCCTCCATGCGCACCCGCTCGCCGAAATGCATGAAGGCCGTACGTGGCGCGCCATGCTCGATCATCTCGACCGCGCGCCGCTCGGCGATGCAGGCCGAGCCGACGCTGCGCTCGGCATTGGAGACAGTGCCCGAGCCAATCAGCGTACCCGCCGTCAGACGCCGGGTCAGCGCCGCATGGGCGATCAACTGGTGGAAGCCAAAGTGCATGGCGCCACCGTAGGGATGGCCGAACCATTCGCCATTGCGCTCAACGTGCAGCGGCAGATGTACCCGCCCCTCGCGCCAGTCCTCGCCCAGCTCGTCCGGCGTTATCGCGACAGGGGCAAAACTGGAGGACGACTTGGCCTGGATAAAGCCGAAGCCGGTCTTCATTTCTCGTGGCGCCAGGGCGCGCAGGCTGACGTCGTTGAGTTGCAGGATCAGGCGTACGTGGCGCAACGCCTGCTCGGCGGAGCAGCCCATCGGCACCTCGTCCACCAGCACGGCGAACTCGCCTTCGAAATCGATGCCATGGGCCTCGCTGGGCAGCGGGATATCCTGGTGCGGGCCGAGAAAATCATCACCTGCCCCCTGGTACATCAGCGGCGTGTCCTCGACACCTTCGATGGGGTCGAGACGGAAGGCGCGCTGCATCAGTTCGCCATGGCTGAGGAAGCACGAGCCATCCAGCCATTGCCAGGCACGCGGCAACGGGGCCATGACCTGCTGCGGATCGAAGTCGAAGGCGTTGCCCGAGGGATCGTCGTTCAAGGCCGCATAGCGCGCCTGCAAGCGCGCTTCGACCTGCGCCCAGTTGTCGATTGCCACCTGCAAGGTCGCGGCGATATCGCCGGCGTCCACCGCCCGGCGCAGGTCCCGGGACACCAGCAGCAAGCGCCCGTCGCGGCTACCATCGGCCAAGGTCGCGAGCTTCATGCCAGCACCTCCTGCAACTGCTCGGCATAGCGCCCGTCGAGGAGGATGAAGACCATCCGCGCCATCGCCTCGGTACGGTTGCTCCAGGCGTGGTTGGTACCGCGCTGGACCACGATGTCGCCGCGCTTGAGGTGCACGTCTTCATCGTCCAGCACCAGCCAGACCTCGCCTTCGGTGACGATGCCGTAGTCGAGGGTTTCGGTGCGGTGCATCAGCTTGTGCCGGGACTGGCCAGTGCCCGTACCGGCATGGGACTCGCCGATCTCGGCGAACACCGCCGCAGCCGCCGCGTCGCTGACCTGGTTCTGCACACTGTCCGGCGGGATATCCACCACGCGGATCAGGCTGCCGAGCGCGGACGGGCTCAGCACCAATGGCCTGAGGGTCGGGTCCGCGCCGTTGTCGATCGGCACCGGGCTGGCATCGCTGCTCCATACCTCGTGGAACACCGTACCGGGCACGGACTTGAGTTCGAGACTGGTGGGCACCGCGCCGACCAGCGCAGCCAGCGCCTTACCGGCAGGGCTATGGCCGGTGACGACGCGCTTGAAGGGGGGAAGTGCTTGCATGGGGAGGTACTCCGTTCAATTGCCGTCGCCGATGGTGGTTCCACCATCGACGATCAGATTCTGTCCACAGATGAAGGCGCCACCGGGGGCGGCCAGGAGCAGGGCCAGGGCCGCCACTTCGTCCGTCGTGCCGACCCGGCGCAGAGGGGTGAGCGCCAGGCGGCGCTGCATGACTTCAGCGTTGTCGGTGAGCGGGCGGGCAAAGGCGGTTTCGATCACCCCAGGGCTGATTGCATTGACCCGGATATTCGCCGGTCCCCACTCCACTGCCAGGTTGCGCGCCAGTTGCGCCAGGGCGGCCTTGCTCAGGCCATAGGCACCCAGGGCCTTGTTGCCGCGCACGCCAGCGATGCTGGCCATCAGCACCACGCTGCCACCGCCACGCCTGGCCATGCCCGGCAGCAACGCGCCGGTCAGCCACAGGCTGCTTTCCAGATTGACCCCGAGGGTGGTGCGCCACTGCGCCTCATCGAGGCTGTGCAGTGGGCCGAAGTGCGGGGCGACGCCGGCATTGCACACCAGCACATCCACTTCGCCCGCCTCGCGGGCCAGGGCCAGGATCTGCTCGCGATCCGCCAGGTCGGCAGGACAGGCCAGCGCGTCGATGCCCTCCTCGCCCAGCTCGGCGACGACGCGCTGGCAGTCCTCGCGACTCTCGCTGCTGATCAGCAGCCGGGCCCCGGCCTGCCCGTAAAGACGGGCGATCGCCAGCCCGATACCTCGGGTGCCGCCAGTGATCAGGGCGACCTTGCCAGCCAGGGAGAACAACGAATGCAGGCTCATCCAGCAGTCCTCGCCAACGGCGCCGGCATCCAGCGCGGCAAGACCAGGCACACCAGGGCCAACAACAGTTGCGCCAGGGCCACCAACGCCAACGCGCCGGACAGCGCCTGCTGGTTGCCCGAGGTCAGCGCCAGCACCACCAGCGGGCTGACGAATTCGCCGGCGAACAGTGCCGCCGTGAAGCCGCCGGTAGCCCGTCCACGCTGGGCCGCAGTGGCCCGGGACATGACCCAGGTGATCAGGGTCGGCAGCATCAGGCCGATGCCCAGGCCATTCAGGGCGACGGCCGGGGTCAGCCACAACGCATCCGCGGCCAGCGCCATCAACCCACCACCAATACCCGCAGTGACGAAAGCCAGTCCCAGCAGGTACTGCCGGGGCAGGCCATGCAGCAGGCGAAAACTCAAGGCACCGAGCATCACGCCGAGTTGATTGGCGCCCATGACCATGCCGATCTGCTGCGGCGAATCGACGTGCAGCAGGCCGAGCAGAAAACCCGCCTGCACCGGCACGATAAACAGGCTGACACCCGCCAGCAGGCTGAACAGGTACAGCGGCAGCAAGGCCCGCCAAGGGAAGCCGGCGCTGTCGCTTTCGACCTGAACCTCGCTCACCTGACGCTCCCACAACAGCCACGCCATCAACGGCAGGAACAGCAGCCCGACGCCGTACAGCAGGTACGGCGTGCGCCAGTCGTCCTGCCCCAGCGCACCGCCGACGGAGATGAACAGCGCCGCCGACAGCGAGGTGCAGACCATCTGCAGGGCGAACAGCCGCTCGCGCCGGGCGCCCTGGTAGTAGTCACCGATCAGGGTGGTGCAGCAGGTCATGATCCCCGCCTCCGCCAACCCCAGCCCGGCGCGGCTGGCAACGATCGCCGGCAACGATTCCAGCCACAGCGGCAGCAGGCCGAACAGGCTGTAAAGGAGCATCGAACCGAGCAGCAGCGGCTTGCGCCCGAGGCGGTCGGCGATCATGCCGGCGAAGGGCGCGAGCAAGGCAATCAGCAGCGCCGGGATGGTCAGGCTGACCGGGACCAGCACGGCCACCAACGGATCCTCGGCGAAGTGCGCCTGCATCCGCGGCAACACCGGGGCCAGCAGCACGGCACCGAGCACCGGCAGGCAACTGCCGAGCAACAGCAACAGGGATTGCGGCCATCCGGCCTGGGCTTCACGACGCATGGGAGACCTCCTGGCGCAGGGGCGATTCGGTGTGCAGGACAGCCGGGTGCACCGGCAGAAGGAAACGGGCCAGGGCCGGCAGCAACACCAGGGCGCCGACCATGTTCCAGACAAACATGAAGGCCAGCAGCACGCCCATGTCGGCCTGGAACTTGATGGGCGAGAACATCCAGGTGCCGACGCCGATGGCCAGGGTCACGCCAGTCAGCATCACCACCTTGCCGGTGGAGACCAGGGCCCGGTAATAGGCCTCGGACAGGCTGGCGCCCTGGCGCAGGTGGGCGAGCAGGATGCTCATCACGTACAGCGCGTAGTCGACACCGATCCCCACGCCGAGGGCGATCACCGGCAGGGTGGCGACCTTGACCCCGATGCCCAGCCAGACCATCAGCGCCTCGCAGAGGATCGAGGTGAGCATCAGCGGGATCACCGCGCACACCGTGGCGCGCCAGGAACGGAAGGTCAGCAGGCACAGGAGGATCACCGCGCCGTAGACCCAGAACAGCATCTCGCGGTTGGCCTCGCGCACGACGATATTGGTTGCCGCTTCGATCCCGGCGTTGCCGGCAGCCAGGAGGAATTTCACCTCGGCAGTGTCGTTGGCTGCGGCGAAACCTTCGACATGCTGCACCAGCCGGGTCAGGGTCTCGGCCTTGTGGTCGGTGAGGTAGACGTACAGGGTCAGCAGGTCGCAGGTCTCGTTGTACAGGCCGCGCGGCGCGCTGGCGGTGATCATGTTGAGCATCGCCTGGTTGTTCTGCAGCTCGTACCACTTGGGGTTGCCTTCCGACAACCCGACCAGCATGCGCCGATTGAGCAAGGCCAGGGAGTTGGTCGAGTCCACACCTGGCAGGCTGCGCAGTTGCCAGTCCAGCTCATCGACCTTGCGCAGCACGTCGTAACGGGCGCAGGCGCCGGCCGGGGTCTGCACCATGATCGCGAACAGGTCGCTGCTGGCGCCGTAGGCGCGGGTCATGAAGGCATCGTCGCGGTTGTAGCGCGAGTCGGCACGCAGCTCCGGGGCGCCGGCATCGAGGTCGCCGATGGCCAGGTGCAGGCTGACCAGAAAACCCAGCACCGCCATCACCAGGCTGACGCCGATGCACAGGCTGGCCCAGGGTTTGCGAGTGAACAGGTCAAGCAAGCGCCAGAACGGATGGCGGGCCTTGCCGCTCTCCTCCGCCCGTTCGCTGCGCAGGCTCATCTCGGCGGCCTTTGGGCTGACGCCGAAGTAGGAAAGCAGCACCGGCAACAGGATCAGGTTGGTGAAGATCAGCACCGCCACGCCGATGCTGGCGATGATCGCCAGGTCCTGGATCACCTTGATCTGGATGATCATCAGCACGGCGAATCCCACCGCATCGCAGAGCAAGGCGGTGAGCCCGGCGAGGAACAGGCGACGGAAGGTGAAGCGCGCGGCGACCACGCGGTGCATGCCGCGGCCGATGTCCTGCATGATCCCGTTCATCTTTTGCGCGCCGTGGCTCATGCCGATGGCAAAGACCAGGAACGGCACCAGCACCGAATAGGGATCGAGCTGGAAATCCAGCAGCGGCAGCAAGCCCAGTTGCCAGACCACCGCCACCAACGAGCAGATCACCACCAGCAGGGTGCTGCGCACGCAGCGGGTATAGGCGTAGAGCACCGCCGTGGTGATGAGGATGGCCACGGCGAAGAACAGCAGGATCTGTTGCAGGCCGTCGATCAGGTCGCCGACCTTCTTGGCAAAGCCGGTGATATGGATGGCAATGCCGTCGCTGGCGAACTCGGTACGCAGGGCTTCCAGTTGTCCGGCCAGCACCGCGTAATCCAGCGCCTTGCCATCGGGGGTGCGCGCCAGCAGCGGCACCTGGATGATGCTGGAGCGCTGGTCGAAGGCCACCAACTGGCCGATCTCGTTGGATAACTGCACATTGCGCCGCAGCTCGGCAAGGGACTCGGGGCTGCCGTTGTAGTCGTCGGGGATCACCGGACCGCCGTCGAGGCCATCCTCGGTCACCGAGACCCAGCGGGTCGCCGGGGTCCACAGCGACTTCATGTAGGCGCGGTCGACACCGGGCAACAGGTAGATGCGCTCGCTGAGTTTTTGCAGCGTGCGCAGGTAGTCGGCGTCGTAGATCTCGCCCCTGGTGTTGGCGACGGCGATGCGCAGGGTGTTGCCCAGGCCGGACAGTTCCTGCTGCCGCTCCAGGTAGTTGGCGATGTAGGGATGCCCGGTGGGGATCATCTTCTCGAAGCTGGCGTTGAGCTCCAGGCGCATGGACTGCCAGCCCAGCACCAGGGTGGTCAGCAGGCACAGCAACAGGACCCAGTGCCGGTGGTTGAACAGGGCCCGCTCGGTCAGCGAGCCGGAGCGCGGGTCGAACCCGTCCGGGCTGCCCGGCTCGGGGTGGCGGCTTGCGCAATTCATGGTGGTCACTCCGAAGCGGAAACGGTGGGTCGGGCGAGGCGGGACAGCCCACTGAAGCCGGCGAAGACCAGGCTGCCGTCGGCGGCCTGGACCACGGCGGCGACCTGCTTGCGCTGCGCCGTGAAAGCCGGGGCGAGACCGTCGGGCGTACTGGTGAACAGGCCGCCGGACTGGTTGCTCAGCAGCACCCGGCCATCGCCGAGGGTGATGGCATCACTGAAGGACACCGGAGCCAGGGTCGGCAGGGCTTGCGCTTCCGGCGCCCCCTCGGGCAGGACCAAGGCATTGCCCTTGAGTCCGCCGATCAGCAGCGCGCCGTCGACACGGGTTGCCAAGGTGAACAGGCTGCCGTGGTAGGGGCTGGGCAGTTGCTGGAAGTCCTCGCCGTTGGCTGAACGAGCCAGGTAGCCCTGCTCGCCGGCAAGTACCCAGGACGCGCCCTGACGGGCCACGGCATACAGATGCAGGCCGTCGGGGTTGTCGATGCGGCCCATCAGGGAATGCCAGCTGGCACCGCCATCGTCGCTATGCAGGGCCAGACCGTAGGCGCCCACCACCAGCACATTGCGCGCATCTCTGGCAGCGACCGCGAGGAAGGGTTTGTCGGCCGCTTCGCCGGCAATCCGTTCGGCGGTTTCCAGGCGAGCGGCCGCGATGTCGTCGTCCGGTGTTCGCTGCGCAGCGCTGCGGGCATCCTCCAGCTCTACCTGGGCGGCGCGTTCGCCATCCAGTTGCAGGCTCCAGCTTTCGCCGCCATCACGGGTCGCCAGGACCACCCCGGAATGCCCGGTTACCCAGCCGCTCTGGCCGTCGGCAAAGGCCACGGCGGTCAGGCCCACCGAGACCGGCACCGCCACCTGGCGCCAGTGCTGGCCGTTGTCGTCGGACAGCAGGATCAACCCGCGCTCGCCCACCGCCACCAAACGCTCGCCGGCCCGGGCCAGGGCGGTGTACACCGCGCGCTGCGGATTGACGATCTGCATCGCCGGGCTTTGCAGGACATCACCGACGGCGCGGTGCTGCAGCATGGCCTGAGCCTGGCAGGTGGAAGCCAGCGGCAAGGCGAGGGCCAGCAGCAGGCCGCCCGACTGAAGCAATCTGTTCATGTCTACCTCGAAATCCAGTACCGATCGGGAGGGCAGCGCCTGCCCTCCTCGCTCAAGCTCAGCGCACGCCACGACCCGCCATGGCCGCCGGAGAGAATTCGGCGGCCTTGTAGCGGTCGACCACGGCGTATTGCTGCTCCTTGCCGGCATAGAGGTTCTGGATGAACCAGGCACCGGAGACCAGGTCGTAGAAGCCCGAGGACAGCTGGGCCACGGCAGGCAGGTCGGGCATCACTGACGGCAGCGACCAGAGGGTCTTGGCCAACTGGCCGTTGGCGTCCCAGCGATCGCCGAGCATGGCTTGCCAGGTGTCCTCGTCGAGGTAATAGCGGCCCTTGGGCAACTGGTGGCGCTTGCCCGGTGCCAGGTCCGCCTCCACCACCCAGACCCGGTGCAGTTCCCAGCGCACGTAGTCGGGGTTGAGGTGGTGCTTGGCGAACAGGTCTTCAGGCCGGGCGGCGGCCTGCACCTTGTTGGTGTTGTAGGGGATGTACATCTCCTGCTTGCCCACCAGCTTCCAGTCGAAGCGGTCCATGCGACCCTGGAAAACGCTCAGTTCGTCGAAGGACATGACTCCGGCGGTGGCCGGCGTCGGTGTGTCGCAGCAGGCATTGGGCAGCTTGCGCACGCGGCGTTGACCGGTCAGGTAGACATGGGCCTGGGACTTGTCGCCGTTGAGGTTGGTGCGCCCCATGATCTGTTCACCGGCGCGCAGCGCCGGGCCGACATTGAGCAGGCGGAACAGCCAGTAGTCACCGTCGAAACTCGCCGCATTGCCGTCCTGGTAGTAGTAAGGCATCTCCTGTACGGCCTTGCCGTCGGTGGTCATCACCTGGGCGCCGTCGGCGGTCATCAGGTAGTGGCGGAAGTCCATGGCCAGGGACACGCCGCGCCAGTTCAGCAGGTGGTTCCACATGGCCTCGGCGCCGTTCTTCGGCAGCGGGAACGGGATACCGCCGTAGGCACCTTGGGGCACCGGGCCGGCGCTGCTGTCGACCAGCTTCGCCTCCCGCGCATTCTTCAGGGTGTTGTCGTAGACCCATTGCGGCGCGGCAGCTGTGCGCCGGGTCGGATAGACATCGATGCGGTAGGTCTCCGGGTAGCGCTTGAACATCGCCTTGGTGCCGTCGCTCAGCTTGCTCGCGTATTGATCGAGGTTCTTAGCGGTGATGCTGAACAGTGGCTTGTCGGCGGCGAACGGGTCGTTGCGCTTGCCGCCCGGCTTGAACGCCGGATCGACCTTGGTGTAGCCGCCGTCCCAGGCCGGGATGCTGCCGTCGGCATTGCCGGCGCGCTCGGCGCCCAGCGGGGTGAGTTGCTTGCCGAGGTCGTCGGCGCCGGCAGCCAGTACCGGCTGCAGGCTCAGGACTGCGGTGGAGAGCACGGCGGCACAGAAGCTCTTGAGCGCGAAAGGAATGTTCACGGGGATCCCCTCAGAATGTTGTTTTAACCGAGAAGGCCAGGTAGTCCCGGTCTTTCAGTGCTTGTTTGAAGGTGAATCGGGAGGCGGCATCGAGGTTGGTGTCCTCGGGGCCGTAGTAGTGGGTGTAGGTCAGGCCGAAGGTGACCCGGTCCAGGTAGGTGGCGGTCACGCCAACGTTGAAGTCGCCGCCGCGGTCCGGACCGAAACTGCTGACCACCGCCGACTTGCCCATGGGGAAGTAGCTGATGCCCAGCGGCACGCTGAGGTCGATGCCGGGAAACACCTGGCGGTAGGTCGGGGTGTAGACCAGCTTGACGCCGACGCCATCATCCGTGGCGCCGGGGTCGAGGGCGGCGCGGTTTTTCGTCACGCTGAGCAAGCGGTTCCAGGCCACCTCGCCGACCAGGCTGGCTTCGTTGGCGACGAAGGACGGGCCGAGGGAGGCGATCATGTTGAGATTGAGATGTGCGGTGCGGCCGACGGCGTAGAGCGGGTGGTCGTCGTTGTCGGCAGCGACGCCTGCGGTGACGGTCTGGCCGTTGGACACCAGTGGCATGTTCCAGCGCATCGAGGCCTCGCCGGCGAAGCTGAAGGCGTCGAGGCTGGTGGCGAAGCTGGCGCCCAGGGCACGGATGTTTTCCGGGTAGACCCAGTAGTACTCGCCGATCTTCCCGCTGGCGAAGTCCGGCCCTGTGGCGCTGGGTTTCAGGTACAGCTTGGGCGACTTGTCGTGGTACTGAATGGCGTACAGGCCGTACTCGACGGTGTCGGCGTTGTAGCGCAACTGCAGGCCGCCCTGCCCCGAGCTTTTCGCGTCCTTGTCCTTGCCGTGGAAGAACGCCGCCGGGCTGTCCGGGTTGCCGCCGAGGAAGGTCGGGAAGGGTTCGCCGACGATCAGACGCTCGTTGCCGGTGCCGATGGTGTCGCTGACCGAGAAGTAGCTGCCGGCGCCGGGCAGACGGGTTTCTTCCCATTCGAACTGGTAGTAGGCACCGACCGAGAGCGCATCGGTGAGCTGGTAAGTGCCAGACAGCTGGCTGACCGGGCGGGTGATCTCCTTGAACTGGGTATTGGGCACCGACACGGCCTTGACCACGTCCACCGGGGCCATGCCACCGGCAATGCCGTTGGCGCCGAAGAACAGGCTTTCGCCCCAGATCAGGCCGTGGCGGCCGAGGCGCACCGAAGCGGCGCGGTCGGCAACCTCGCCGTTCCAGTAGACGAAGGCATCCAGCAGCTCGCCGTCGCCGCCGTGCAGGTGACGGGTGTCATCGCTGAACTGGTCATAGGCCACCGAGCGCACGTTGGCCCGGGACGGGTCGTTGTTGTCGTTGTCCTTCTGGTACTCGGTGTCGTACCAGGCCGCGCCGCTGACCCGGGCACCGAAGTCGCGGTAGCCGATATCCAGCTCGGAGAGGATGTCCAGGCGGTTGGAGATCAGGCCCTTGGCGAAGGCGCGGTCGCCATCGTCCTGGTTACGCGCGACCTGACCCTGGATGAGCTTGCTGCTCGGGTCCTGGGTGCGCCAGGCGGCGCTGTACTTGAGTGTGTTGTCCCAGCGCAGGCTCAGGTCCGGGTTGCCGGTCTGGATCTCGAATGCCTGGGCGCCAGGAATGCCCATGACCAGCGCCGCAGCGAGCGTCAGGGTGGAAGGCGCACGCCGCGATGCGGCGATGGAGCGATTAGCCATCGAACGAACCCTCTTTTATTGTTTTTGTTGGCATCTTTTCTGGCCACCACCGGCCGGTAAGGCAGCCGGACCGGTTCGGTCTTGTTGCCGAGGTGGCGCCACCCGGCGGGATAGACCGGACGACGGGCACAGGTTGACCTGCGGGGCTGTCTCTGACTAATCGCTTGTCGGGATGCGACCTATCGAGCGGCGCGATACCTCGAAGGCATCGCGAGGCGGGATATCAGGCATCGACAAATGTGATACCCGTATGGATTGACGGGGTACGAATCCGACGGGAAGGTATCGGCAAAACAACTACAAGAAGCCTGAGCCATGCGTTTCCACCATCTGGACCTCAACCTGCTGGTTGCCCTGGATGTGCTGCTGGAGGAGCAGAACATCACCCGCACTGCCGAACGCCTGCATATGACCCAGTCCGCCACCAGCGGGGTCCTGGGGCGTTTGCGGACCTTCTTCGAAGACGAGCTGCTGGTACAGGTCGGGCGGCGCATGCAGCCCACGCCCTATGCCCTGGAGCTGGCCGGGCCGGTACGGGAAGTGCTGCTGACCATTCGCTCGTCCATCACCGCCCGGCCGGTGTTCGACCCGGCGGCCAGCAAGCGGCATTTTCGCCTGGTGACCTCCGATTACCTGATCAGCGTGCTGTTCGCCCAGGTGATCCAGCGCATCCATCAGGAGGCACCGGGAATCACTTTCGAGATGCTCAGCCCGGGTGATAACAGCGCCGAATTGCTGATCCGCGGCGAGGTGGACCTGATGATCGTGCCCGAGCGCTACCGGATCGAGGACCATCCATCGCAGTTGCTGTTCGAGGAGGACCACGTCTGCGTCGTCTGGCGGGACAACCCGGAGGTTGGCGACAGCCTGAGCCTGGAGCAGTACCTGGCGATGGGGCATATCTCGGTGGGTTTCGGGCGCAACCGGCACCTGAGCATCGAGGACTGGATCATGAACCAGTACGGTGTGAAGCGACGGTTGGAGGTGATCACCAACGACTTCAATACCCTCGCGCAACTACTGGTAGGCACGCCGCGCCTGGCGACCATGCATCGGCGGCTGGCGCAGCTGTATGCCCGGTATCTGCCGCTGCGGATATTGCCGACGCCGATGGCGATTCCGCTGATGGGCGAATACATGCTCTGGCATCGGAGCATGGAGGGGGATCCGATGTTGAGGTGGCTGCGCGAGCGGATTCGGGATTGCATCCAGGATATCGATGGTCCGGATTGGCACGCGGCCGTGTAGGAGCTGCTTTAGCTGCGATGGACCGCGCTAGCGGTCCCGAAACCATCCCGCACGAGTCCCTGGCCAAGCCCTATTGCGGATTCACAGTGGCTGCTTTGGTGCGTTTCTCCAGGCTCACCGAGCTGACAGGTTTTGGGACCGCTACGCGGTCCATCGCAGCTAAAGCAGCTCCTACCTGGACCGCGCCGCACGGGTAGGTTGACTAAACCGGAAGATGTGTAGATACCCATCCCTTCGCGGGACCTATCCAAGGCATCGATGCCCAGCCATCGACAGCATCTGATAGTCCCGCCAGGCACAGCACCCTAGCCTGCGTCACAAACGACAAGACGAGGCACTACCCCATGACCGCCCTGCACCTCCACTGCGCCACCCTCTTCGACGGTACCGGCCTGGCTGCGCTGCACCAGCAGACCCTGATCATCGAAAACGGTCTCATCCGCCACGCCGGCCCCACCGCCCGATCCCCCCGCCCGCAACCCGGCGACCGCGAAGTGCACGGCCATTTCGTCATGCCCGGCCTGATCGACGTGCATACCCACCTGGCCTTCGGCAACGCCCAGAGCGAGGAAGACATCGATATCTGGACCAGTGACGAATTCCGCGCCCTGCGAGGTCTTTTCTTCGCCCAGCATGTGTTGGCCGCCGGCGTCACCTCCATGGTCTGTCCCGGCGACAGCGGCCAGCTCAGCATCGCCGTGCGCAATACGGTCGATGCAGGACTCTTCGACGGCCCGCGCATCGCTGCCAGCAGCCGCGTGATCACCAACCGCCAGAGCCTCAACGATTGGTTCCCCAGCCGCGTCGGCGCGCCGGAATACTTTACTGCCGCCCTGGTCACCAGCCGCACCGAAGCCATTGCGGAAATCCGCAAGCAGGCCAAGGACGGCGTCGATCTGATCAAGATCGCCATGGACGGTACCCAGCGCCGCGCCAACGGCGAGATCATCGCCGCCTTCACCGCCGACGAAACCCGCGAGATGGTCGAGGAGGCCCATCGCCTCGGCTGCCGCGTGGCCACCCATGCCTACGGTCGCGAGGCGGTGATGTATGCGGCAAAGGCAGGCGTCGACCTGGTTTTCCACGCCTTCTACATGGACGACGCCTGCATCGAGGCGCTGCTCGAAGCCGGCACCGTCCTGGCCCCGACCATGACCTTCCCGCAGAACACCGTGGACTTCTGCCAACCCCACGACCCGGCCATCGCCACCGGCTATGCCGGCTACTGTGCCCGCACCCTGGAGCTGGGCACCCCGGTGCTGAAACGGGCCAAGGCTGCCGGCATCCCCTTCGCCTGTGGCAGCGACAGCGGCTTTGCCGTGACGCCCTACGGCGAGTGGCACGCCCGGGAGCTGGAACTGCTGGTACGACGCCTGGACTTCACCCCGGCCGAAGCCCTGTTCGCCGCAACCAATGTCGGTGCGCGCCTGATGCCCCGCGGCGAAACCCTCGGCACGCTGGAGCCGGGCAAGCAGGCCGACCTGCTGATTCTCGACGGCTCGCCGCTGGAGGACATCCGTATGCTCCAGGATCGCAATCGCCTGCAGGCGGTGTACAAGGCCGGCGAGCCGGTGAAACTGCAACGCACCGCCTACAACCCCAAGCAGGTCTCGGATTTCAACAGCCTGAAATGGACCGATCTCTACACCCGCGACCGCGTGACGGAACTGGGCAAATGGAGCCTGCCAGCATGACCGTCCTCGATTTCGAACTGGCCGCGCACCTGGCTGCCGCCACCCTGCGCCAGGCCCGTCAGCTCGGTGTCCGGCCGCTGGCAGCCGCAGTGCTGGATGCCGCCGGCCATCCGCTGGCCGTCCTGCGCGACGAGCAGGCCAGCTTCCTGCGCCCGCGCATCGCCAGCGGCAAGGCCCGTGGCTGCCTCGGCATGGGTATCGGCGGCCGGGAACTGGCGCGACGGGCGCAGGCGATGCCGGCGTTCTTCGATGCGATCAACAGCCTGACCGATGGGGAAGCGATTCCAGTGGCCGGCGGGATCCTGTTGCGCGATGCCGAAGGGCGTCTGCTCGGTGCCATCGGTGTCAGCGGCGATACCTCGGACAATGACGAGCGCTGCGCCCTGCTGGCGATTGCCGAAGTCGGGCTGCTGGGCGATACCGGCGACCCTCAGAGCTGAGCCGCTTGCTCCAGCAACAGCTGGCGGAACCACGCCAGCATGGGGTCGCCGGCCTGCTGTGGATGCCATTGCAGGGCCTGGGCGGCAGGCGGAAAGTCGATGGGTGCCGGCAGCACCCGCAACGGATAACGCTGCGCCAGCGCCATAGCCTGGCGACGGAACAGCGTGGCGATGCGCGGGGTGCCGATCACGAACTCGGCCATCAGGGAGAAGCTCTGGACCGTCGCGACCACACGCCGCTCGACACCGATGTCCTTCAGGTGCTGGGTGTCCAGGGACAGGGTCTGTCCGTCGGCGAATTCGCGCAGGACGTGCTGCCCTTCGCCGAAGCGCAGCAGATCCAGCGCCTTGCCTTCCGGCCAGTGCTCGGCGCAGACGATGCAGCACAGCTCGTCGTCGAGCAGCGCGGCGTGGGGATAAGCGCTATTGATTCGCCGTTGCGGGACGATCGCCAGATCGCTGCGCCGGTACTCCAGGGCTTGCGCTACCTGGTCGCCATCGCGGGCCAGGGACAGGTCGCGCACCGTCAGTGATGCATGGGGGGCAAGGCGGCTCAAGGCACGGCTCACCGCCGGGATCAGGGTGGCCGCCACATAGTCCGAGGCCACCAGGGTGAAACAGCGCTCGCAGCAGGCCGGGTCGAAGTCGGCGGTGGTTTCCACCAACTCGTCGGCCATGACCAGCAGCTCGCGGACCCGGGGCGCCAACTGGCGGGCCAGAGGACTGGGTTGCAGGCCGCGGCCGACGGGGACCAGCAGCGGGTCCTGGAAGTGCTCGCGCAGGCGGCCGAGGGCAGCACTGGTCGCCGACTGGCCCAGATTCAGGCGCTCGGCCGCCCTGCTTACGCTGCTTTCTTCGAGCAAGGCGTTCAGGGCGACGAGGAGGTTGAGGTCGAGGCGGCGATAGCGCATGCAGCGGTTATACCGTGCACGGCCTGGCTTGACCCGACGCATTTCCCGCTACCAGGTATCGCCCGGGACGATACCGGCAAAGTCATGGTCATAGCGCACGGCCCAGGTGCGCTCGCCAGGATTGACGAAGTCCGCGCTCATCGTCCCGTCGCTGAGCACCGACGGCTCTCCCCGGCGATGTAGGGAAATGCACTGTCGCCGAACTGGCGCATGTATCCCACCCCCAGCCCGTGGACGCCCCACAATTACGCTGGCCCGGCATTGGCAAGCGCTGCGTCCCGGACCGGGGTTGCAGCCAGTACGTCATCCGTTCGGTGCCGGGACATTGCCTCGCGGACTACCGCCGCCAGCCGCCGCAAGCCTTCGTCCAGCAAGCCAGGATCGACATGGCTGAAGTTCAGTCGCAGGTGGCCGTGGTTCGTCTCCGGGTCGGGGAAGAAGGGTTCGCCCGGCATGAATGCGACATCGGCCTGCAACGCGGCATCGAGCAAGGTACGGGTGTCCAGCGGCTGCTTCAGGGTCAGCCAGAAGAACAGGCCGCCGTTGGGCAGGTTCCAGTCGGCCAGGTCGGCGAAGTGTCGATGCAGCGCCGCCTGGAAGGCATCACGGCGGACCCGGTAGTAGCCTCTCAGTTCTTCCAGATGCTGCTTGAAGCGCTCGCTGCCCAACCACTGCAAGGCCTGCCATTGGCCCATGCGGTTGGTGTGCAGGTCGGCCGCCTGCTTGAGACACAGCAGGTGCGGGAACAGGTCCGGGCTGGCGATCAGGTAGCCGACCCGCAGGCCGGGTAGCAGGGTCTTGGACACGGTGCCGGTGTAGATCCAGCTGGCACGCTTCAGACGGCTGACGATGGGCCGGGCGTTGACGCCGTCGTAGCTCAGTTCGCGGTAGGGTTCGTCTTCGATCAGGGTGACGCCGAACTCGTCGAGCAAGGCCGCGACGGCGTCACGCTTGTGCTCGCTGTAGCAAGCGCCGGACGGATTCTGGAAGGTCGGGATCAGGTAGACGAAGGCCGGACGATGCACCTGCAGGCGGCTGCGCAATGCCTGCAGATCCGGACCATCGGCCTCCTGCGGCACGCCGATGCAGTCGGCGCCGAAGAACTGGAAACTTTGCAGCGCGGCCAGGTAGGTCGGAGCTTCCAGCAAGACTTCGGTGCCATTGTCGATATACAGCTTGGCGGCCAGGTCCAGGGCCTGCTGCGAACCGCTGACCACCAGCACCTGGCTCGCCTCGCAGGGAATGCCCAGGGCCCGGGCTTCGGCGGCCAGGAGCTCGCGCAACGCAGGCTCGCCTTCGCTCATGCCGTATTGGCCCATGGACACCGGCATGCCCGTCCAGTCCAGGGCAGGCAGCATGTTTTGCGCCGGCAATCCTCCGGCAAACGACATGACCTCCGGACGCTGCGCCGCAGCCAGGATTTCACGGATCAGGGAACCTTTAAGGCGAGTAGCACGTTCGGAGAAAGGCATGGGCAGCACCGATAGCGAGGCAGTGGGAAATGAGTCAAACTTGTTGACCGAAATTACGCCGACCTCTCAGGAAGTGTCAACATGATTGACCTAAAAAACACTGCCTCGCAGCAATTGGCGATGGAAGCCTTTTTCTTCGGCTATCAGGCTTTCACCAGCAAGGCCGACGAAATGCTCGAACGCAAAGGGCTGAGCCGCGTGCATCAGCGCATCCTGTTCTTCATCGCCCGCTATCCGAACCTGAGCGTGAAGGAATTGCTGGCGGTGCTGGGGGTGAGCAAGCAAGCGCTGAATACGCCGTTGCGACAGTTGATGGAGATGCATCTGGTGGACAGCGTCGCGTCGCAGGCGGACAAGCGTAAACGGCTGCTGGAGCTCACTGCAGATGGCGCGCGACTGGAACAGGCACTGCGCAAGGAGCAGGTGAAACTGCTGGAACGGGCGTTTGATGAAGCCGGGGAAGCGGCGGTGCAAGGATGGTTGGCGGTGAATCAGGCGTTAGGTGGGGGGGTGCTGGGGGATGGGGTTTGATGGTGTCCCAGGGCAGGTTCGAACTGCCAACCTTCCCCTTAGGAGGGGGATGCTCTATCCAATTGAGCTACTGAGACCCTGAGCCGGCAACGGGCGTCGCGCGGCGGAAGGCGTGCATGTTAACCAGCGGGGAGGTATTTGTCATTCCGTGGTTCGGGCTTTTTGCCTGCCAGAAATACCAGGGCATCATGACGGGCCGTGCATTTTGCAATGCAGCATAAGGCCATCATTGCATGATGCACGAAGCGCTTCGCTGAAAAACAATGTAACAGATTGATTTATAACAATATTTTTTATCAAGGCGAGTGGCATGGCACGTGCTGCAACAACACCAACGGAATGCAGACGACCCCACAGCCCTGGAAACTTGCCATGACCCATGCACTGCTCGCTCTCAACGCTCTGGCCCTGACCGCCGTGATTGCCATGGGCCTGATGCCCGCCAGGACGCCCACTCATTCCGTGGACTATCGCACCTCAATGCAAGCCCGCCCGGCGGTCATGGGCCAGGCGACTGAAGTACGTGCGCAACCGGTGAACGTGCATGAGCAGGAGCGCTATTCGTTTTGATCCGGCAGACCCTCCAGGCGCAATACGGCCAGCAACCGCTGGGCCGCTTCGGCGAGCGTGGTGGAGTTGTCCAGGTAATGCACATCGACGCCCAGTTCTCCCGGGACCAGTCTGTTGCGCAACAGGCGTTGTTCGATTTCTTCTGCGGATTCCCGACCGCGCCCCTGCAGGCGCTGGCGTAGGACATCCGCGGTGACGGTCAGCAGGATCGGCACCAGGTCCGGATATTTCTCACGGGCAGCTTGCAGATGTTCGCGTGAACCATTGATCAGCACCCAACGCCCCGCAGCCAGCCAGGAATCGATCTGCGCCGGAATGCCATAACGCAGCCCGTTGGCCCGCCAGTCCAAAGCGAAAGCGCCCTGCTCACGTAGCGCAACAAACTGCTGAAACGATACACTGTGCGCCTCCTCACCCACGGCCTCGGCAGAACGCGTAATCACCCGCCGTGCCACCGCTACCCCCAGCTCCTGCAGTGCTGGTTTTGCCTGGTCAATGACACTGTCCTTGCCGGAGCCGGAGGGGCCCATCAGGTAAATCAGTCGTCCCGGGACGGGCGACGAGGTCTCGCCCCTTGCGTCATGCTGCATAGCCACTATGCTCATAGATAGGAAAAGCGCAGGTATTTTAGGCGCTTTCCGTTGCCTTTTCGCTGGTCGTTATCGACAGTCAAAAGGTGGCTGAATCGGTAGAGGTGACGAATCTTAACTTTTCAAACCAGTACTCATTTCTGATAATTGGTACTGGCAAAAAGCCTCCACCCGGTTCAATATTTGTCACAGAATTGACGCCAAGGAACCGGCGACAATGAGGCATCATTGCGACCTCATTCACAATTCAGGTTGAACATTTGACCGCATCGATGGTCCTAGTCTCATCGCGCGGCCAACTTCAAGAACCGCTTCCCCTGAACTAAACCGGTCAATTATATGCGCCCAATGAAACAGGCTATCTACTCAAGCCGCACCGCAGACAAATTCGTCGTCCGCCTGCCAGACGGAATGCGTGAGCGCATTGCCGAGGTTGCGCGTAACCACCACCGCAGCATGAACTCCGAGATCATTGCACGCCTGGAACAGAGCCTGATCCAGGAAGGCGCACTGGGCGACGAGCTGAGCATGCGCCTGGACAGCCCGGAACTGTCCCTGCATGAACGCGAGCTGCTGCAACGCTTCCGCCAACTGTCCCATCGCCAGCAAAACGCCCTGGTTGCCCTGATCGCCCATGACGTCGAAATGGCTGCGGACGCTTCCTGACTTATTCACTGAACTCGTTTCAGAACAAAAACGCCCGGTGCACAGCATCGGGCGTTTTGCTTTTCAGGACGCTTAAAAACAAAAAAGCCAGCTCGAAGCTGGCTCTTTCGTAAGGGTCTACGGATTACAGCAGGAACAGCGTCGCCAGCCCCAGGAAGATGAAGAAGCCACCACTGTCGGTGACCGCAGTAATCATCACGCTTGAACCCATGGCCGGATCGCGCCCCATGCGAGTCAGGGTCATAGGGATGAACACCCCCATGAACGCCGCCAACAACAGGTTGAGGGTCATGGCTGCCGTCATTACCACGCCCAGCGACCAACTGCCGTAGAGCAGGAAGGCCACCACGCCGATCACCCCACCCCAGATCAGGCCATTGAGCAGCGCCACACCCAGTTCCTTGCGCATCAGGCGCGAGGTGTTGCCGGGGCTGACCTGATCGAGAGCCATCGCCCGAACGATCATGGTGATGGTCTGGTTGCCGGAGTTGCCACCGATACCGGCAACGATCGGCATCAGCGCTGCCAGGGCTACCAGTTTCTCGATCGAGCCCTCGAACAGGCCAATCACCCGCGAGGCAATGAAGGCGGTGATCAGGTTGATCGCCAGCCACGCCCAACGGTTACGCAGCGAACGCCAGACCGAGGCGAAGATGTCTTCTTCTTCGCGCAGACCGGCCATGTTCAGCACTTCGCTTTCACTCTCTTCACGAATCAGGTCGACCATTTCGTCGATGGTCAGACGGCCGATCAGGCGATCGTTCTTGTCCACCACCGGGGCCGATACCAGGTCGTAACGCTCGAAGGCCTGGGCGGCGTCGTAGGCGTCTTCTTCGGGGTGGAAGCTGACCGGGTCATCGGCCATCACTTCGGCGACCTGCTTGTCCGGGTCGTTGACCAGCAGACGCTTGATCGGCAGCACGCCCTTGAGAATGCCGTCGTAGTCGACGACGAACAGCTTGTCGGTGTGGTTCGGAAGCTCTTTCAAGCGGCGCAGGTAGCGCAACACCACTTCCAGGCTGACGTCTTCGCGGATGGTGACCATCTCGAAGTCCATCAGCGCACCGACCTGCTCCTCGTCATAGCTCAGCGCCGAGCGCACACGCTCGCGTTGCTGGGCGTCAAGGGTTTCCATCAGCTCATGGACGACGTCACGGGGCAGCTCGGGCGCGAGGTCGGCCAGCTCGTCGGCGTCCATCTCCTTGGCGGCGGCGAGCAGCTCGTGATCGTCCATGTCGGCGATCAGGGTTTCACGGACCGAGTCGGAAACCTCGAGAAGGATGTCGCCGTCGCGCTCGGCCTTGACCAACTGCCATACGGTCAGACGGTCGTCGAGGGGCAGCGCTTCGAGAATGTGAGCGACGTCCGCAGAGTGCAGATCATCGAGCTTGCGTTGCAGCTCGACCAGATTCTGCCGGTGGACAAAGCTCTCTACGTGATCATTGTGCGCGCCTTCCTGACGGTGGGTCAGGTCTTCGACCAGGCGCTGGCGCTGCAACAGCTCGACCACCTGGGCAAGGCGGTCCTGCAAGCTTTCTTGCGTTTTTTTTGCTTCGATTTCAGTCATAAGCGAACTCCACTCCCAGCAGCGGAGCACGCCGGGAGGATCAATCAGTCACATCGTGATTGGCAAAACAGGCTTTTAAGTAACTACTGGGTAAGTCCATGGTGGTATTCCACAAGCCCCGGCGGGGCTGACGGGCGCAATCATACACCGCTTGAGCTGCCTGGGGCTGAAAATATCGGTGAAAACAATCGTTTGCGAAAATGACGCAGGCAAACTCCCGAATCCATCAATGCGACGGCCAGCGCTCGAAAAAGAGCACACGCACTACTGAAAAATTAGCACGCAGCCTGGTCGTATGAATGACAAATTATTTATCGGGATCAACAAATCGCGGAAAACAAAAAGCCCGCCATTAAGGCGGGCTCTTCGTTTATATGGTGCACTCGACAGGATTCGAACCTGTGACCGCTCGGTTCGTAGCCGAGTACTCTATCCAGCTGAGCTACGAGTGCAGGGTTGGTATTTGATGGACCAGATTACCGCTGGTTGAAACCGAAGCAACTTTCAGTGAAACCTGCTTCTTCTTTATGGTGCACTCGACAGGATTCGAACCTGTGACCGCTCGGTTCGTAGCCGAGTACTCTATCCAGCTGAGCTACGAGTGCAGGGTTGGTATTTGATGAACCAGATTACCGCTGGTTGAAACCGAAGCAACTTTCAGTGAAACTTGCTTCTTCTTTATGGTGCACTCGACAGGATTCGAACCTGTGACCGCTCGGTTCGTAGCCGAGTACTCTATCCAGCTGAGCTACGAGTGCATTTGAAGCCGCGCATTATAGTTCGCTAAATCGTTTTGGCAACCACTTTTTCGTTTATTTTCAACTACTTAGTGATTCATGCCAGATTACAGCGCCCTACATGAATAATGGCGGAGAAGGGGGGATTCGAACCCCCGATACCCTTGTGAGGTATACTCCCTTAGCAGGGGAGCGCCTTCGGCCACTCGGCCACCTCTCCGCAACACGGGGCGTATAATAACCAGAGCCTTCCCCGTTTGCAAACTCTTTTTTGAAAAAAAAACGAGAAAAATTAAAGGCTTGGTTCTTCGTCCTTCTCTTTCTTGATCCGCAGGTAGATTTCCTCGCGGTGCACAGCCACTTCCTTCGGCGCATTCACGCCAATGCGCACCTGGTTTCCTTTGACGCCGAGCACGGTCACGGTGATTTCGCCATCGCCAATAATCAGGCTTTCGGCACACCGACGAGTCAGAATCAGCATACGTTACTCCTCACGGGATTCAGTTCAGGGACAACAGTCTGTAGGTAAAGCGGGCTTCGGGATGCAACCAGGACGGTTGCCGGCCTCTGCCTGGGTATCGACCAGCGCGCGTCGCGCACCGGTACAAATAAAGAGGGGCGCGGCCTGGCCGCGCCCCTGGGGACAACGCTTACTCGCCCTGGCGGGCCGGAGCGTCCAGCTCGAAGGCGGTATGCAGAGCGCGTACAGCCAGTTCCAGGTACTTCTCTTCGATGACCACCGAGACCTTGATCTCGGACGTGGAGATCATCTGGATGTTGATGCTCTCCTTGGCCAGGGCTTCGAACATGCGGCTGGCAACGCCCGCATGGGAGCGCATGCCGACACCGACGATCGAGACCTTGGCGATCTTGGTGTCGCCGATCACTTCACGAGCACCGATCTGGCTGGCAGTGGCTTCCAGCACCTGCTGCGCCTTGGCGTAGTCGTTGCGGTGCACGGTGAAGGTGAAGTCGGTGGTGTTATCGTGCGAAACGTTCTGCACGATCATGTCGACTTCGATGTTCGCGGCGCTGATCGGGCCGAGGATCTTGAAAGCCACGCCCGGAGTATCCGGTACGCCACGGATGGTCAGCTTGGCTTCATCGCGGTTGAAGGCGATGCCGGAAATGATCGGCTGTTCCATGGATTCCTCTTCATCAATGGTAATGAGGGTACCCGGACCCTCCTGGAAGCTGTGCAGCACGCGCAGCGGAACGTTGTACTTGCCGGCGAACTCGACGGCACGGATCTGCAATACCTTGGAACCGAGGCTGGCCATTTCCAGCATCTCTTCGAAGGTGATCTTGTCCAGGCGCTGGGCCTGGGACACCACGCGCGGATCGGTGGTGTAGACGCCATCCACATCAGTGTAGATCTGGCATTCGTCGGCCTTCAGCGCCGCCGCCAGGGCCACGCCGGTGGTGTCGGAGCCGCCACGACCGAGGGTGGTGATGTTGCCTTGCTCGTCGACGCCCTGGAAACCCGCGACCACGACCACACGGCCGGCCTTGAGGTCGCCACGGATCTTCTGGTCGTCGATTTGCAGGATGCGCGCCTTGTTGTGCGCGCTGTCGGTGAGAATCCGCACCTGGTTACCGGTGTAGGACACCGCCGGAATGCCGCGCTTCATCAGTGCCATGGCGAGCAAGGCGATGGTCACCTGCTCACCGGTGGACACGATCACGTCCAGTTCACGCGGAACCGGCTGATCGCTGATCTGCTTGGCAAGGTCGATCAGGCGGTTGGTTTCACCGCTCATCGCCGACAGTACAACCACCAGGTCATCGCCAGCTTCGCGGAATTTCTTGACCTTTTCGGCAACCTGCTCGATTCGCTCGATTGTGCCGACCGAGGTGCCGCCAAATTTCTGTACGATCAACGCCATTTCAAAGCCGCCTCAGCCCGTGAAGGGCACCCAATAAACAAACACAACGCCGACGGCCCGCCACTAGACGACGGGCCGCCGGCGCCTCAGACACCCTGCTCTGCGAATGGCACGGCCAGGGCCAATGCGCCGTCCAGCGCAGCGGCGTCCACGCCACCGCCTTGCGCCATGTCCGGACGACCGCCACCCTTGCCACCCACCGCCGCAGCGGCTTGCTTCATCAAATCCCCGGCTTTGAGTTGGCCGGTAAGGTCCTTGGTCACGCCGGCGACCAGTACGACCTTCTCTTCGTGGACACTGCCGAGCAGGATCACTGCGCGGCCGAGCTTGTTCTTCAATTGATCGACCAGGGCCAGCAAGGCCTTGCCGTCCTGACCGTCGAGACGCGCGGCCAGTACCTTGACGCCCTTGACGTCGACCGCGCTGTTGGCGAGATCGTCACCGGCGGCGCTGGCGGCCTTGGCCTGCAGTTGCTCCAGCTGTTTTTCCAGCTGGCGGTTGCGTTCGAGCACCGCCGACAGCTTGTCGATCAGGTTGTCGCGGCTGCCCTTGACCAGTTGCGCGGCTTCCTTGAGCTGCTCTTCGGCACCGTTCAGGTAGGCCAGTGCAGCAGCACCGGTGACCGCTTCGATACGACGCACACCGGAAGCCACGCCGCCTTCGCTGACAATCTTGAACACCGCGATATCACCGGTGCGCTTGGCATGGATACCGCCACACAGCTCGACGGAGAAATCGCCGCCCATGCTCAGGACCCGCACGCTGTCGCCGTACTTCTCGCCGAACAGGGCCATGGCGCCTTTCTGCTTGGCGGTTTCGATATCGGTCTCTTCGGTCTGGACTTCGGAGTTCTTGCGCACTTCGCGGTTGACGATCTCTTCCAGTTGCTTGATCTGCTCTGGCTTGACCGCTTCCGGATGGCTGAAGTCGAAACGCAGGCGCTGGCTGTTCACCAGCGAGCCTTTCTGTTGCACGTGCTCACCCAGGACCTCACGCAGCGCAGCGTGCAGCAGGTGGGTGGCGGAGTGGTTCAGCGAGGTGGCGTGCTGCACGTCGGCATCGACCTTGGCCTCGACCTGAGCGCCTACGCTCAGGCTGCCGCTGGCGATCACACCATGGTGCAGGAAGGCACCGCCGGTCTTGGTAGTGTCGCGCACGTCGAAGCGCACGGCACCGGCCTGCAGATAGCCGGTATCGCCAATCTGGCCACCGGATTCGGCGTAGAACGGCGTGCGATCGAGGATGACCACACCCTCCTCGCCTTCAGCCAGTTGCTCGACGGACTGGCCGTCCTTGTACAGGGCGACGATCTTTGCGTTGCCTTCAGTGGCGGTGTAGCCGAGGAACTCGGTGTCGACGTCGACCTTGACCAGGCTGTTGTAGTCCAGGCCGAAGGCGCTGGCGGAGCGGGCGCGCTCACGCTGGGCTTCCATTTCGCGCTCGAAGCCGGCTTCGTCGATGCTCAGCTCGCGCTCGCGAGCGATGTCGGCGGTCAGGTCCATCGGGAAGCCGTAGGTGTCGTACAGCTTGAACACCACTTCGCCCGGAATGACGTTGCCCTTGAGGTCGGCCAGGTCCTGCTCGAGGATCTTCAGGCCCTGCTCCAGGGTCTTGGCGAACTGCTCTTCCTCGGTCTTCAGCACGCGCTCGATGTGCGCCTGCTGCGACTTCAGCTCAGGGAAGGCTTCGCCCATCTCGGCCACCAGCGCGGCGACGATCTGGTAGAAGAAGCTGCCCTTGGCGCCGAGCTTGTTGCCGTGACGGCAAGCGCGACGAACGATGCGGCGCAGCACGTAGCCACGGCCTTCGTTGGACGGCACCACGCCATCGGCGATCAGGAAGCCGCAGGAACGGATGTGGTCGGCCACCACTTTCAGCGAAGGCTGGCCTTCGTCGGTGCAACCGATGGCCTTGGCCGAAGCGGCCAGCAGGCTCTGGAACAGGTCGATCTCGTAGTTCGAGTGAACATGCTGCAGGACCGCACTGATGCGCTCCAGGCCCATGCCGGTGTCCACCGAAGGTGCCGGCAGCGGGTGCAGGACGCCGTCCGCGGTACGGTTGAACTGCATGAAGACGTTGTTCCAGATCTCGATGTAGCGGTCGCCGTCTTCTTCAGGCGAGCCGGGCGGGCCGCCCCAGATGTCGGCGCCGTGATCGTAGAAGATCTCGGTGCAGGGACCGCACGGGCCGGTATCGCCCATGGTCCAGAAGTTGTCGGAAGCGTACGGCGCTCCCTTGTTGTCGCCGATGCGGACCATGCGCTCGGCCGGCACGCCGACTTCCTTGGTCCAGATGTCGTAGGCTTCGTCGTCGCTGGCGTAGACGGTGACCCAGAGCTTTTCCTTCGGCAGGTTCAGCCACTTGTCCGAAGTCAGGAAGGTCCAGGCGAAGGTGATGGCGTCGCGCTTGAAGTAGTCACCGAAGCTGAAGTTGCCCAGCATTTCGAAGAAGGTGTGGTGACGCGCGGTGTAGCCGACGTTCTCCAGGTCGTTGTGCTTGCCGCCGGCACGCACGCATTTCTGGCTGCTGACGGCGCGGGTGTAGGCGCGCTTTTCCTGGCCGAGGAAGCAGTCCTTGAACTGGTTCATCCCGGCGTTGGTGAACAGCAGGGTCGGGTCGTTGCCCGGAATCAGGGAGCTGGAGGCGACTCGGGTGTGTCCCTGCTCTTCGAAGAATCGAAGGAAGGCTTCACGGATTTCTGCGCTTTTCATAGGTTCTTCCACGGAAACGGCGGCCTGAGGCAAATGTGCGCGTCAAATGACGAAAACGACGGCAAAGGGCCGCATTATAGCCAGCCTGAGTGCCAGTTGTAGTGGGTTTATACGCTGCAAACCGCCATTCACGGATGAAAAGAAGGTTAATCGGGGCGATTTGCTTAGCAGGCTATGCTTTCCATTGGAAACTGTGATAAAAAAAGCCCCGCCATCACCCATGATGGCAACGTTCTCAGGGCGGGGTGCAATTCCCCACCGGCGGTAATTGCGCACCCTGCGCATAGCCCGCGAGCGCTTGCAGATCAAAGTCTGCAAGGTCAGCAGACCCGGTGTGATTCCGGGGCCGACGGTCACAGTCCGGATAAAGAGAGAACGGGATAGGCACCCTCGTGTCCGTTCGTCCGCATTTTCGCGAACGACCATCCCTTTCGATCCAGATGCCCTGTTTTTCATACAAACAGGAGTCCGTTTCAATGCAAGCAACCCCAATCGACAGCAAAGCCCACGGCAACGAGCGTATCGCCTTCGTCCAGGCTTGCTGGCACAAGGATATTGTCGATCAGAGCCGCAAGGGTTTCGTCGAGCAGATGGCCCAGCATGGCTATCAGGCCGGCGATATCGACTTCTATGAAGTCGGCGGTGCCTTCGAAATTCCCCTGCATGCCAAGCTGCTGGCCCGCAGCGGCCGCTACAGCGCGATCGTCGCCGCCGGCCTGGTGGTGGATGGCGGGCTGTATCGCCACGAGTTCGTCGCCCAATCGGTGATCAGCGGGCTGATGCAGGTCCAGCTGGAAACCGAAGTACCAGTGTTCTCGGTGGTACTGACCCCGCACCACTTCCATGCCGGTGACGAACACCAGAAGTTCTTCTTCGAACATTTCGTGTTGAAGGGGCAGGAAGCGGCGAATACCTGTGCCGATACCCTGCTGAAACTGCGAGCGTTGCGCCGCAGTGAAGTGCCGCAGAAACTGGCGGTATAAATGAAGAAGGCCGCGGTGAGAACCGCGGCCTTTTTTTGTTGCCCTGTTCCGGCCCTATCGCTGGCAAGCCAGCTCCCACAGGATTCTGCGTCGCCGCGGACATTGTGGGAGCTGGCTTGCCAGCGATGAGGCCAGTATTACTGGCCCAAGCCTTCAGTTGATGCCGGAACGATCAGGATCCCCGCCCGCAGCCCATTCTTCACCTTGGGATTGGGGAAGATGATCCTCGCCCCCTCCTCTTCCACAATCCAGCGCGTCTCGGCCAGGTCCTCGGCCAGCAGATAGCCCTTGGACAATTCCGAGAAGTTCTCGATATCCGCCGGCAGGTGCAGGTGGAAGCTGTCGCTGTGCTTGATGATCTCCCGTGAGACGCTGAACAGCTTCAGGCCATCCAGCCCGTCCACCTGCTCCGGCTCGCTGCCTTCGATGATCTGGATCAGCCGTGCTTCCAGGCGGTCGAGATTGACCTGCTGGTTCTGCCCGAACGGCCGCGCCTTGCCCAGTTCAAGGGTGAAGGACTCGGCATCCAGTTGCTCGTAGGTATAGGCGGTAAAGGTGATCGAGGTCTTGCTCTGCAGCAGAACCGCTTCCATGCCGGCCGCATGCAAGCGTGCCAGCTCGCGACGGGAATGCTTGCGCCCTTCCTTATAAGGATAGAGGGCGAACTGCTCGATCTTCGAACCACGAATCGCGGTATGCAGGTCGTAGTGCAACCGGGTGCGCCCCGGAACACTGAAGAAGGTCGCCGCCAGATGCTCCAGGTCGCCAGCGCGCAGGGCTTCCGCACCACTGGACAGCTCATGACGGCCATTGAACAGGCGGTTGACGTCCTGCTCGATATACCGCTCACCACGACGGATCGCCTCGGGGTTGCCGAACAGGAACAGAATCCGCGCCCGTGGCTTCACCTCACCCTTGGCGATCCGCCCGAGCAAATCGTCGAGCAGCTCGATGGGCGCGGTTTCATTACCGTGGATGCCGGCCGACAGCAGGACGTCCAGACCATTGTCCTGCGACTCCGGCGGCCGTACTTCCAGCGCTCCCTCGGCCAGCCAGCGCAAACGCGTGCCCTGCACCGTGGTCTGGGTCTTCTCGGCCGGTTCGCGGCCGACCAGGGTCAGATCAAGCAGTTTGCCGAGGGAGAGCATGGGGCGTATTCCTTAGTGATGATGTCCGCAATCGGGACCGTGGACGTGATCGTCATCGTCGCCGGCATCGGCCGGCTCCATTTCCAGTTGCAGGCTGACCAGGTTGGTCGCCAGCGGACGCAGCAGCAGGTTGGCGTACTCGCTATCGCCTTCCTCGACGTCGACACCGATCAGCAACTGACCGCGACCGTCCTGCTGGATCCACACTTCCTTGCCCTGCCAGATCACCGCAAAGCGGCTGGTGGAGGCTTCACGCTGGTTGCCATCTTCGTCTTCAAGGATCAGTTGCAGGGCGTCGGACATGTTCAAGTGCTCTTTCAGGGATTGAGTTGGAAGGGATAGACCGAGCCCAGCTTGAGAATCCGGGTCAGTTCATCCAGAGCCGTACGGCACTCCACCAGCAGTTGCGGATCGGCCAGGTCACGTTCGACGAGGCGGTCACGGTAGTGCTTGTCGACCCATTGGGTCAGGGTGTCGTACAGCGGGGCGGTCATGATAACCCCTGGATTGACCGCCGCCAGCTCAGTTTCATTCAGTGCCACGCGCAGGCGCAGGCAAGCCGGGCCACCGCCGTTCTGCATGCTCTGCTTGAGGTCGAACACTCGCACCTCGGCAATCGCGCCGCCCTGGGCGGTCAGGCCGTTCAGGTAGGCCCAAACCCGCTCGTTGTTGCGGCATTCTTCCGGCACCACCAGCAGCATGGAACCGTCGTCACGGGACAGCAGCTGGCTGTTGAACAGGTAGGAGCGCACCGCATCCTCCACCGTCACCTGGGCACGCGGCACACAGATAGCCTTGAAGTTGCCGCCGCGCCGGGCCAGCTTGTCCTTCAACTCGGCGAGCAAACGCTCGGTCTCGAGGAACGCGTCCTCGTGGTAGAACAGCACCTCGCCGTTACCCACGGCGATCACGTCGTTATGGAACACGCCCTGATCGATCACCGCCGGATTCTGCTGAGCATAGACCACGCCGTCATCACTCAGGCCGTGCAGGCGGGCCACGGCTTGCGAGGCCTCCAGGGTCTGCCGCGCCGGGTATTTCTGTGGTGCCGGGTAGCGAGTATCGAAAGCGCTGCGACCGAAGACGAAGAACTCGACCCCAGGCTCGCCGTAGGCACGGCAGAAGCGGGTGTGGTTGGCTGCACCTTCGTCACCGAACTGGGCCACGGCCGGCAAGGCGGCGTGATGGGCGAAGCGCTGCTGGTCGGCGAACATCGCCCCGAGCACGCGGCTGGTGGTCGGGTGCTCGATGCTGCGGTGGTATTTGCAGTTGAGGTTGGCGGCGGTGAAATGCACGCGGCCGTCGGCAGTGTCGGCGCTCGGGCTGACGGTGGCGGCGTTGGCCACCCACATGCTCGACGCCGAGCAACTGGCGACCAGCAGCGGCATGGCTTCCTTCGCCGCGCGCTGGATGACTTCGGCATCGCTGCCACTGAAGCCGAGGCGGCGCAACGCCGCCACATCCGGGCGCTCCTGCGGTGCCAGCACGCCTTGCTTGAAGCCCATGTCGGCCAGGGCCTTCATCTTGGCCAGGCCCTGACGCGCCGCCTCACGCGGGTTGGAACCCTGCTGGCTGTTGCTCTGCGAAGCCACGTTGCCGTAGGACAGGCCGCCGTAGTTATGGGTCGGTCCGACCAACCCATCAAAATTCACTTCAAACGATTTCATCGGTCAAGGCTCCGTGAACCTGTTGTTATAGGGCGACGCCGGGCGTCAGCGTAGCGGGCAGGACCAGGCTGGCGGTTTCCAGCGAGGCGACCGGGTAGGCGCAATAGTCCGCCGCGTAATAGGCACTGGCGCGGTGATTGCCGCTGGCGCCGACGCCACCGAACGGCGCGCTGCTGGCGGCGCCGGTCAGTTGCTTGTTCCAGTTGACGATGCCGGCACGGCTTTCCAGCCAGAACTGCTGGTAACGCGCATGGGAGTCCGACAACAGGCCGGCGGCGAGGCCGTACTGGGTGTTGTTGGCCTCGGCAATGGCAGCCGGGAAGTCGGCATAGCGGATCACTTGCAGCAAAGGCCCGAAGAATTCTTCGTCCGGGCGATCGGCCACGGCGGAAACATCGAGGATGCCCGGGGTCAGCAGTGCAGCCGTCGCCTCTGGCTGGGTCATTTCCAGCAGGGCGGTCGCGCCATTGGCCAGCAGATTCGCTTGCGCATCCATCAGCGCCCTGGCCGCACCGAGGGACACCACGGAGCCCATGAACGGCGCCGGCTGCTGGTCGAACCTGCCGACCGCAATGTTCTTGCTGACCTCGACCAGGCGGGCCAGCAGGCGATCGCCCCATGCACCCTGCGGCACCAGCAGGCGACGGGCGCAAGTGCAGCGTTGACCGGCGGAGATGAAGGCCGACTGGATGATGGTATAGACGGCGGCATCCAGGTCCTTGACCTCATCCACCACCAGCGGGTTGTTGCCGCCCATTTCCAGGGCCAGGATCTTGTCCGGGCGTCCGGAGAATTGTTGATGCAGCAGGTTGCCGGTACGGCTGGATCCGGTGAAGAACAGTCCGTCGATGCCCGGGTTGGCGGCCAGGGCCACACCTGTTTCCCGGGCGCCCTGCACCAGGTTGAGCACCCCCGCCGGCAGACCGGCGTCGACCCAGCATTTCACCGTCAGCTCGGCGACCTTCGGGGTCAGCTCGCTCGGCTTGAACACCACCGCGTTACCCGCCAGCAGCGCCGGAACGATGTGGCCATTGGGCAGGTGGCCGGGGAAGTTGTAGGGGCCAAACACCGCCACCACGCCATGGGGCTTGTGGCGCAAGACGGCGGTGGCATCGGCCAACGGGCCGCTCTTCTCACCGGTGCGCTCGCGGTAGCTCTGTACCGAGATGGCGACCTTGTTGACCATGCTGGTCACTTCGGTGGCGGCTTCCCACAGCGGCTTGCCGGTTTCCTCGCCGATGCAGCGGGCCAATTCGTCGGCATTGGCCTTCAGTTGTGCGGCAAAGGCTTCCAGCACGGAAATCCGCATGTCCAGCGACTGCCGCGCCCAACCCGGAAACGCCTGGCGCGCAGCGGCAACGGCCTGTTCGACCTGGGCGGCATTGGCGCCCTGCCCTGCCCAGACCACCGCCTGGGTGACCGGGTCAAGGGATCGCAGGGCGTCGCCCTGACCGGCCAGCCATTGGCCAGCGATGTAGTGAGTGGTCATTGGTTGGCCTCCCGGGGAGCGGACAGTGCAACGGCGCGCACCTGGTCGCCGGCGCTCAGGCGCAAGCGCTTGGCGGTCTGCGGATCGACCACCAGGGTGCCGGCGGCCAGACGCGCAGGTGCTGCGGCAATGCGGCAGTCTTCGCGCTTGCGGTTGTGGATGATGAAAGGCGTGGCGTCATCGCCCGGCGTGCCGATCGCCAGCACCAGCGGCTGGCTGTCGCGCACGGCGCGGATCCGCCGGGTTTCGCACTCGATGGCCGGGCCGGCGTCGAAGATGTCGACGTAGCCCTGATAGCTGAAGCCTTCGCTCTTGAGCATGGTCAGCGCCGGCTCGGTATCGCTGTGAACGCGACCGATCACATTGCGCGCCGCCTCGGAGAGAAAGCAGGTATAGAGCGGGAACTTGGGCATCAGCTCGGCAATGAAAGCCTTGTTGCCGACGCCGGTGAGGTAGTCGGCCTGACTGAATTCCATCTTGAAGAAGTGCCGGCCCAGGCTCTCCCAGAACGGCGAGCGACCCTGCTGGTCGGACATGCCGCGCATCTCGGCGATGATCTTGTTGCCGAACAGCTCGGGGAATTCGGCGATGAACAGCATCCGCGCCTTGGACAGCAGACGGCCGTTGAGGCCAGTGCGGCTGTCGGCACGCAGGAACAGCGAGCACAGCTCGGAGTTGCCGGTCAGGTCGTTGGCCAGGAACAGGGTCGGGATTTCCCGATAGATATTCAGCTCCTGGGAGGCGCTGACGGTCAGGCCGACCCGGTAGTTGTACCAGGGCTCGCGCAGGCCGACGGCGCCGGCGATGGCGGAAATGCCGACCACTTCGCCGGCATCGTTCTCCAGCACGAACAGGTAGTCGGCATCGCCACGCTCGGCCTCGCCGCGGAAGGTCTTCTCGGCCCAGCCGACCCGATGGGCCAGGCGGTCCTCGTTGGCCGGCAAGGTGGTCAGGCCGGTGCCGGTGCTGCGCGCCAGCTCGATCAGCGCCGGTAGGTCGCTGCTGCGTACGGGACGAACGATCATGCTATCTCCTCGGGCAGGCGCGCTGTGGGCGCCCGCGAAACTCGGCCGGTGGCTCTCAATACCCAAATCGCACTATCAAACCGCGACCAGGCGCACGCTGGCACCTTCGCCAACGCCTAGCGCCTCGACGGCTTCCTGGCTCAGGTAGACGGGCTTGCCCGGCACCCAGTCCAGTTCCAGCAGTACCGCGCGGTAGTCCTGCAACTGGCCGTTGGTGACCAGGTATTGACGGCCGCCCTTGGTCGGCTGCTCCTGCAGCTTGACCGGTACGACCCGGCTCTGGGCAATCGAACGGATGCCAGACACCCGCGCATGCAGGGTCGGGCCGCCGTCGAAAATATCGATGTAGTGATCGGTCTCGAAGCCTTCGCGCATCAGGATGTCGAAGGTGATCTGCGCCCGCGGATGGACCTGGCCCATGGCCTCCTGGGCCTCGTCCGGCAGCAACGGCACGTAGATCGGGTAATGCGGCATCAGCTCGGCGAGGAAGGTGCGGCTCTTCAGGCCGCACAGGCGCTCGGCCTCGGCATAGTTGAGATCGAAGAAGTTGCGTCCGATCGCGTCCCAGAACGGCGAGTCGCCATTCTCGTCGCTGTAGCCGACGATCTCGGTCACCACCGACTCGGCGAAACGCTCGGGGTGCGAGGCCATGAACAGCAGGCGGCCGCGGGAATTGAGCTCGGCCCAGCCGGTGTTCACCAGTTCCGGCAGCACATAGAAACTGGTCAGCAGGCTGTTGCCGGTAAGGTCATGGCACTGCGACAGGACGTGGATCTTGTTGTGGATCTTCAGCTCGCGGGACGCGTGCACGAAGGTCTCGTTGCGAAAGCTGTAGAACGGCTCGGAGTAGCCGGCCGAAGCGACGATGGCCGAGCAGCCGACCAGCTTGCCGGTGGCGGAGTCCTCGAGGACGAAGAAGTAGCTCTCTTCGCCATTGAAACTGACTTCGGCAGCGAAGGAGGTTTCCGAAGCGGAAATCTTGTCACCCAGGCGACCGGCATCGTCCGGCAGGGACGTGACACCAATGGGACTGTCCGCAGCCAGACGCTGTACTTCATCCAGGTCAGCCATTTGCGCGGGGCGCATCACCAGCATGGTGTCACTCCTTTCGGGTATACGGGCCGACGGCTTCGTCGGCGCAAAAAAAGCGGCGTGCGCACCTTGGGCGCAGGCCACGGAATCGGTTCGCCAGCCGCATCAGCGGCCGGCGAAGGTACAGCGGGGGCGAATCAGGCTTGGGTCAGCTTGGCGGCAGCGCGCTCGAAGCGGTCCAGGCCTTCGTCGATATCGGCATCCTCGACCACCAGGCTCGGGGCGAAACGGACCACGTCCGGACCTGCCTGCAAGACCATCAGGCCTTCCTGCTCGGCGGCGTTGAACACGTCCTTGGCCTTGCCCTTCCAGGCGTCGGTCAGTACGCAGCCGATCAGCAGGCCCATACCGCGGACCTGGCTGAACAGGCCGTACTTCTCGCCAATCTGCTCCAGGCGCGACTTGAAGCGCTGGTGCTTGGCCTTGACGCCGCTCAGCACTTCAGGGGTGTTGACGATATCCAGCACCGCGTTGGCAACAGCACAGGCCAGCGGGTTGCCGCCATAGGTGGTGCCGTGGGTGCCGACGGCCAGGTGCTTGGCCAGTGCGTCGGTGGTCAGGATCGCACCGATCGGGAAACCGCCGCCCAGGCTCTTGGCGCTGGACAGGATGTCCGGGATCACGCCGTAGTGCTGGTAGGCATAGAGGTGACCGGTACGACCGACACCGGTCTGTACTTCGTCGAAGATCAGCAGGGCGTTGTACTGGTCGCACAGGGCGCGGGCGCCTTCCAGGTAGGCCTGGTCAGCCGGCACCACACCGCTCTCGCCCTGGATCGGCTCGATCACCACGGCGCAGGTCTTGTCGGAAATCTGCGCTTTCAGTGCTTCCAGGTCGTTGTACGGCACATGGCTGATGCCTGTGATCTTCGGACCGAAGCCGTCGGAATACTTCGGCTGGCCGCCAACGCTCACGGTGAACAGGGTGCGGCCGTGGAAGCTGTTGACGGTGGCGATGATCTCGTGTTTTTCCGGGCCGAAGCGGTCGTGGGCGACACGGCGGGCCAGCTTGAACGCGGCCTCGTTGGCCTCGGCGCCGGAGTTGCAGAAGAACGCACGGTCGGCGAAGGTCGCGTCGACCAGCTTGCGCGCCAGCTGCAGGGCCGGCTCGTTGGTGAAGACGTTGGACACATGCCACAGCTTGTTGGCCTGTTCGGTCAGCGCGCTGACCAATGCCGGATGGGCATGCCCCAGCACGTTAACGGCGATGCCGCCGGCGAAATCGATCAGCTCACGGCCCGACTGGTCCCAGACTCGGGAACCGGCGCCGCGCACGGGAATGAAGGCGGCTGGCGCATAGTTGGGAACCATTACCTGGTCGAAATCGGCGCGTTGCACCGGAACTTGCTCAACGGACATCGGAGTCTCCTGAAGAGGAACGCCTGCCTGGAACTGGCGAGCGATGGGGGGATTGTAAGGAGAGATGAACACTTGGCCTTGTCGCCAAGCGACAACTTCTTATAGCGCCAAACCCTGTTTTTCCAAGGCTTTCGGCAATGCGACATATAGCTTCGCAAAGGCGCAGTTTAAACGGTGCGGGGGGCTGGCGGGGAGTGGCTGGAAGGCGGGAAAGGCAGGAAATTCAAGGTGTTCGATGATTGGTGGGGTGTCTGCTGGTTTTTCGGTGAGTCTGAGGACCTCATCGCCGGCAATGCCGGCTCCCACAAGGTACTGCGGTGCTCGCTTTCCCTGTAGGAGCCGGCGTTGCCGGCGATGAGGCCCTGAAGGTCACCCGCGCTCGGCAGGCACCGAGGAGAGCTCGAAAGGCGAACTGCTACGCCGCTGATTGCGATCTTCCCGCGGCGTGGCACCAAAGAAGTTGCGATAGGCACTGGAGAAATGCGGCCCCGAAGAGAAGCCACAGGACAGACCGATCTGGATGATCGACTTGCTGGTCTGCATCAGCATCTGCCGTGCCTTGTTCAGGCGCAGCTCCAGGTAGTACTGGCTCGGCACGCGATTGAGGTACTGCTTGAAGATCCGCTCAAGCTGCCGGCGCGACACACAGACATGCTGGGCGATTTCGTCGGTGGTCAGCGGCTCTTCGATATTGGCTTCCATCAGCAGCACAGCCTGGGTCAGCTTCGGATGACTCGAACCCAGGCGGTTCTGCAACGGAATGCGCTGGCGCTCACCACCCTCGCGGATACGCTCGACCACCAGTTCCTCGGACACCGCCCCGGCCAGCTCGGCACCGTGATCCCGGGCCAGCACCGCCAGCAGCAGGTCCACCACCGACATGCCGCCGCAGGCGGTCAGGCGATCGCGATCCCAGTCGAACAGATGACTGGTGGCGATGACCTTGGGGAAACGCTCGGCAAAATCGTCCTGCCAGCGCCAGTGCACGGCGGCGCGATAGCCATCCAGCAAGCCCAGTTGCGCCAGCGGATAGACCCCTGCCGACAGACCACCGACCACGCAACCGGAACGCACCAGTTGCTTGAGCGCAGCACCCAACGCAGCCCCCACCGCCAGCGGCGGCTCATCGGCGAGCAGGAACAGTTTCTGGCAATTGTCCAGGCGCCCGGTCCACGGCTCGCCCGGCAGACGCCAGTCGCCCTCGGTCGGCGGCTCGGCCTGGAGGAAGGCCAACTCGTAGGTCACGTCCGGGTGGACCTTCTGCGCCACTCGCAACACCTCTTCCGCCAGCGCCAGGGTCAGGGCCTTGGTGCTGGGCCAGATGAGAAAACCGATTCGCTGGGTGGTCATGGGGTTGGGTCCGAAACCTGAAGTGAGTCTGATGCCCGTCAGGATAGACGGGGGAAAGCTTGCCCGGCACACGCTGCGCGGGTGGCGCAGCATGACCTACTTTGGTGCAAAGCGGCAGTCAGAAAAATCCGCAGTTTATTTCAGGCTGCCCGACAGGAACTGCTGCAAACGCTCCGATTGAGGGCTGACCAGCACTTCGCGCGGATTGCCGCTCTCCTCCACCAGCCCTTTGTGCAGGAACACCAACTGGTTGGAAACCTCGCGGGCAAAGCCCATTTCGTGAGTCACCACCACCATGGTCCGGCCTTCCTGGGCCAGCGACTGCATGACCTTCAACACGTCGCCCACCAGCTCTGGGTCGAGGGCCGAGGTCGGCTCGTCGAACAGCATCACTTCCGGCTCCATCGCCAGAGCGCGAGCGATCGCCACGCGCTGCTGCTCGCCGCCGGACATATGCCCCGGGTAAGCGTCCTTGCGATGGGCGACGCCGACCTTGGCCAGGTAATGCTCGGCCTTTTCCAGGGCTTCCTTCTTGCTTACGCCGAGCACGTGCACCGGCGCTTCGATGATGTTTTCCAGGGCGGTCATGTGCGACCACAGGTTGAAATGCTGGAACACCATCGACAGCCGCGAACGCATGCGCTGCAACTGCTTGGGATCGGCGGCCTTGAGCGCGCCGTCCTTGTTCGGTACCAGCTTCAGCTCTTCGTTGTTGAGCAGGATCTTGCCGGCATGAGGCTGCTCCAGCAGGTTGATGCAGCGCAGGAAGGTACTTTTGCCCGAACCGCTGGAGCCGATGATGCTGATCACGTCGCCGGCCTTGGCGGCCAGGGAGACGCCCTTGAGCACTTCATGGCTGCCGTAGCGTTTATGCAGGTCCTGGATTTCTAGTTTGTACATGCTGTCGGTTCTCACAAAGCCTTCGGGCGTGGACACGCGAATGAATTAGCCGCGGGCATCAGCCCTTGCGCGGCGCCAGGTAGCCGAGCCAGCGGCGTTCGGCAAGCTTGAACAGGCGGACCAGGATGAAGGTCAGGCACAGGTAGAACACGCCGGCGGTGATGTAGGCCTCGAACGGCAGGTAGTACTGGGCATTGACGGTCCGCGCGGCACCGGTGATGTCGATCAGGGTCACGATGGAGGCCAGGCTGGTGGTCTGCAACATCATGATCACTTCGTTGCTGTACTGCGGCAGCGCCCGGCGCAGGGCCGACGGCAGGAGGATGCGGCGGTACATCTTGTAGCGCGACATACCCACCGCCTTGGCCGCCTCGATCTCGCCATGGGGCGTGGCCTTGAGGCTGCCGGCGATGATTTCCGCGGTATAGGCACTGGTGTTGATGGCAAAGGCCAGGCAGGCACAGAAGGTCGCGCTGGACAGCCATGGCCAGAGGAAGCTCTCGCGGACGGCTTCGAACTGGGCCAGCCCGTAGTAGATCAGGAACAGCTGCACCAGCATCGGCGTACCGCGGATGACGTAGGTGTAGAGCCAGGCGGCGCCGTTGACCAGCGGCTGCTTCGAGACCCGCATCAGACCCAGCGGGATCGCCGTGAGCAGGCCGAAGAACAGCGAGATCGCCAGCAGCTTGAGGGTGGTCAGCAGCCCGCCCAGGTACAGCGGCAAGGCTTCCCAGATGACGTTGTAGTCGAAAATCATAGTTCAGCCGCCTTTACGCCAACCGAGTAGCGCTTTTCCAGGTAACGCAGGGCCAGCAGCGAGACGCTGGTGATCACCAGGTACAACGCGGCTACCGCCAGGTAGAAGGTGAACGGCTCGCGGGTGGCGTCGGCCGCCTGCTTGGCCTTGAACATCATGTCCTGCAGACCCACCACCGAAATCAGTGCGGTGGCCTTGGTCAGTACCAGCCAGTTGTTGGTGAAGCCGGGAATCGCCAGGCGGATCATCTGCGGCACCAGCACGCGGAAGAACACCTGCAGGCTGCTCATGCCGTAGGCCATCCCGGCCTCGGCCTGGCCTTTCGGGATGGCCATGAAGGCGCCACGGAAGGTTTCCGACAGGTAGGCACCGAAGATGAAGCCCAGGGTGCCGATACCCGCGACCAGCGGATTGAGATCGATGTACTCGTCGTGACCGAGCAGCGGCGCGACACGGTTGAGGATGTCCTGACCGCCGTAGAAGATCAGCAGGATCAGAACCAGATCGGGAATGCCGCGGATCACCGTGGCATACAGATCGCCCAGCCAGGCCAGCCAGCGCACCGGCGACAGGCGCAGGGCCACGCCGATCAGGCCGAGCACGATGGCCAGGGCCATGGACGACAAGGCGAGCTGTAGCGTCAGCCACACTCCATCGAGGATGACTGCCCCGTAGCCTTTCAACATGATGAGGTCCTCGACCTTAGGGATGAAAAAATGGTGCAAGCCTCAGCGCTTCTGCTGCTTGCACCATTGAGCGGTGGAACGACGGCGCTTACTGGGCGTCAGGGCCGTAGATATCGAAGTTGAAGTACTTGTCCTGGATTTCCTTGTACTTGCCGCTGGCACGGATGCCATCGATGGCGGCGTTGATGCGCTCCAGGTTTTCCTTGTCGCCCTTGCGCACGGCGATGCCGATGCCGTCGCCGAAGTACTTGGCGTCGGTGAAGGCCGGACCTGTGAAAGCGTAGCCCTTGCCGGCGTCGGTCTTCAGGAAACCGTCTTCCAGCAGGGTAGCATCGGCCACGGTGCCATCCAGGCGGCCGGCGGTAATATCCAGGTAGATTTCGTTCTGGGTGCCGTAAGGAACGACGGTGGCGCCTTTCGGAGCCAGGACTTCCTTGGCGAAGCGGTCATGGATCGAACCGCGCTGTACGCCGATCTTCTTGCCTTGCAGCTCGGTCAGGCCTTCGCTGATCACGGTACCTTCCTTCATCACCAGGCGAGCCGGGGTCAGGTAGTAGCGCTTGGTGAAGTCCACCGACTTCTTGCGGTCTTCGGTGATCGACATGGACGACAGGATGGCGTCGATCTTGCGCACTTTCAGCGCCGGGATCAGGCCGTCGAACTCCTGCTCGACCCAGGTGCACTTGACCTTCATCTGCTCGCACAGGGCATTGCCGATGTCGTAGTCGAAGCCGACGATGCTGCCGTCCGGTGCTTTCGAGGCGAAGGGTGGGTAGGCGGCTTCGATGCCGATACGCAGCGGTTTTTCGTCAGCCACGGACACCAGGGAAAACACGGACAGCGCCAGCGCGCCAAGCAATGCGAGTTTCTTCATCTGGGAACTCCAATCGGTAAAGGGCAATGCCAGGCAGTACGACTGCCCACTATGCGAATGAGTACAACGCAGAGCTGCGCGGGACCGGACCACAGGTCAGGTGTCACGAGCAAGTGATCGGCATTTTAACGACAGCTCGAAAGCCGATATTTCTTCAAAGCGACAAGTAGTTACAGAAGCCTTTGAAGAGCGGCCGGGAGATATTGACAGTTTCGGAGGAATATGCAAAAGCGAAAAACAAATAACCTATGAACAAAGCAATAACCGGGCCCATTATTGGCAAACCCTTGTATCACGGCAAGTCCAGCCGTTTGGGTGTGGGAAATTTCATCTTCCGACGCACCACGCTTGAGCGAATCCGTTTCGTTACGCCCCATTTTTGTACGCAAGCGGCGACGGAAAGGTTACCGATGAAAGTCGAAGTAACAAAAAACCCAAGGCCCTGTGAGCAGATCGCTTACAGGGCCTTGGGTTGATTTCCTTCATCTGTGTTGGTGCTGATGGCCTATCGCTGGCATCGCGTGCACCGCTAAACCTGTGGGAGCTGGCTTGCCAGCGAAGAGGCCATCAGCAACACAGCCAACTCTGGCTCAGTGCGTCAAGCCACGTTCATGGTCTTGTGCGTCTCCACCAGATGCGCCACCACACTCGGGTCGGCCAGGGTCGAGATATCGCCCAGCGCGTCGTACTCGGCGGTAGCGATCTTGCGCAGGATGCGCCGCATGATCTTGCCCGAGCGGGTCTTCGGCAGGCCAGGCGCCCACTGAATGACATCCGGCGAGGCGATCGGACCGATCTCCTTGCGCACCCAGTTCTTCAGTTCGATACGCAGCGCTTCGCTCGGCTCCTCGCCACCGTTGAGGGTGACGTAGACGTAGATGCCCTGCCCCTTGATGTCGTGCGGCACGCCAACCACCGCGGCCTCGGCGACTTTCGGGTGGGCGACCATGGCGCTTTCGATCTCGGCGGTACCCATGCGGTGCCCGGAAACGTTAAGCACGTCGTCCACGCGACCGGTGATCCAGTAGTAGCCGTCCTCGTCGCGACGAGCGCCGTCACCGGTGAAGTACATGCCGCGGAAGGTCTTGAAGTAGGTATCGACGAAGCGATCGTGGTCGCCGTACAGCGAACGCGCCTGACCCGGCCAGGAGTCGAGGATCACCAGGTTGCCCTCGGCAGCACCTTCGATCAGGTTGCCCAGGTTGTCCACCAGGGCCGGTACTACGCCGAAGAACGGACGGGTCGCGGAACCCGGCTTCAGCGCCGTGGCACCTGGCAGCGGGCTGATCAGGATGCCGCCGGTCTCGGTCTGCCACCAGGTGTCGACGATCGGGCAACGCTCCTTGCCGACGGTCTGGTGGTACCAGTTCCAGGCTTCGGGGTTGATCGGCTCACCGACAGAGCCCAGCAGGCGCAGACTGGAGCCATCGGCACCGGCCACGGCGGCCTGACCTTCGGCCATCATGGCGCGGATCGCGGTTGGCGCGGTGTAGAGGACGTTGACCTTGTGCTTGTCGACGATCTTCGACACACGGGTGATATCCGGATAGTTCGGCACGCCTTCGAACAGCAGGGTGGTCGCACCGTTGGCCAGCGGGCCGTAGACGATGTAGCTATGACCGGTGACCCAACCGACGTCGGCGGTGCACCAGTAGATTTCACCCGGGCGGTAGTCGAACACCCGCTCGTGGGTCATCGCCGCGTAGACCAGGTAGCCGGCGGTGGTGTGCAGCACGCCCTTCGGCTTGCCGGTGGAGCCGGAGGTGTAAAGGATGAACAGCGCTTCCTCGGCGCCCATTTCCTTCGGCGCGCAAACGCTGCCGGCCACTTTCATCAGGTCTTCGTACCAGATGTCGCGGTGCTGGTTCCACTTGATGTCGGCACCGGTGCGCTTGCACACGATGACTTTCTGGATGCTGCTGGTTTCCGGGTTGGTCAGGGCATCGTCGACGTTGGCCTTCAACGGCGTACGGCGACCGCCACGCAGACCTTCGTCGGCAGTGATCACCACCTTGGACTTGCAGTCGATGATGCGACCGGCCAGAGCTTCCGGAGAGAAGCCGCCAAACACCACGGAGTGGATCGCACCGATGCGGGCACAGGCCAGCATGGCGACCACGGCTTCAGGGATCATCGGCATGTAGATGGTGACCACGTCACCACGGTGCACGTCCTGGCCACGCAGGGCGTTGGCGAACTTGCACACCTGCTCGTGCAGTTCGCGGTAGGTGATGTTGCGGTGTTCGGAAGGATCGTCGCCTTCCCAGATGATTGCGACCTGGTCGCCGCGCTCTTCCAGATGACGGTCAAGGCAGTTGTAGGAAACGTTCAGGGTGCCATCGGCGAACCACTTGATATCGACGTGGTGGTCGTCGAAGGAGGTCTGCTTGACCTTGGTGAAGGGCTTGATCCAGTCGAGGCGCTGGGCCTGCTCACGCCAGAAGCCGTCCGGGTTGATCACCGACTTCTGATACATGGCCTTGTAAGTGGCCTCATCGGTCAGGGTATTCGCCGCAACCTCGGGACGAACGGGGTACAGGGAAGCCGCACTCATCTTTGTTACCTCGGTGTAATAGTTGTTTTTGTATGACCTCGTTTTAACTGTACCAGAGCCGTCCGGGCCATTCGACGTTGGTAGTAACGCCATGGTCTTTTCGCCAGCCCCGTCGAAAAAACCGCTCTGGAACGAGCGTTCCGCATCCACCGACAAAAAATGCCAGGCGATTGTTACGAAATCTGCCAACAGTGTTTATCAAAACCTCGACTGTTTCAGTTTGATGGCACCCCCTAAAATTCACCTCGCCAGCAACGGCAACGAGATTAACTTCAGGTTACAGCCCCCACGAAGGCATGTTAATCCCGGGATAACTTTCCGCTTTTACTTTGCTGCAACGTAGCGCCACAAGCGCTACGCCCCCTTATTCGACCTAGAACAGGTGATTTGAAGATGAAAGCTTTACTGGTTTTGGTACTCGGTAGTGTTTGCGGCGTGGCCATGGCCGACGATCTGGCAAATAACGGCGCCGAGCAGATTCCGGTTGAACAGTACAGTTACTCGCAGCATCTGGATATCGCCAAAGTCATTTCCATGAGCGAGATCCCGAACGTTTGCGAAGTGGTTCCAGCGCGTATGACCTATGAGGACTCCCAGGGTCAGAAGCACATCCTCGAATACCGAGTCATGGGTAACGGCTGCTCCAACGGCTAACTTCCCCTCCGTGGCGAGTGCGCCTCTTTAATTAAAAGAGGCGCCACGCCCGAAATAATACTCCCTTAATAAACCCTGTTGCCGAATGCAACTTTCCGGTTATTCGGCCGACTTGCCAATTGCATAATCACGCAACTTGTTGGCAATCGTCGTATGGGAAACCCCCAGGCGTTTGCCCAATGCCCGACTGGTGGGATATTCGCCCTGCAGGGCTTCAAGTACCGCCTTCTCGAAGCGTCCGACAATCTGCGCCAGATCGCCATCCAGGGAGAACTCACCCAGGGGCTGGCGTGCGCCGTAATCCGGCAAGCGAATATGCTCGGCCTTGACCACGCCGCCATCACACAGCGATACCGCCTGGAACAGCACGTTCTCCAGTTGCCGCACATTGCCCGGCCAGTGGTACTGGCTCAGCCGCTCCAGCGCCGCCGGCGCCAGGCGCGGTAGCGGGCAGCCGATCTGGCGGCTGGCCTGGTCGAGGAAGTGGTCGACCAGCGGCGAAAGACCGTCGAGGCATTCGCGCAGCGGTGGGATATGCAGGGACAGCACGTTCAGGCGGTGATACAGGTCCTGACGGAATTCGCCGCGGGCGCAGAGCTCGGACAGGTCCACCTGGGTCGCGCAGATCACCCGCACATCCAGGTAAACCTCCTCGTCGCTTCCGACCCGGCGGAAGCAGCCATCCTGCAAGAAGCGCAGCAGCTTCACCTGCAAACGCGGACTCATCTCATCGACGCCATCGAGAAACAGCGTGCCCCCGGCGGTCAGCTCCAGCAGGCCCAGCTTGCCCTCGGCCCGCGCCCCCTCGAAGGCCCCCGGCCCGTAGCCGAACAGCTCGGTCTCGGCCATGGATTCCGGCAGGCCGGCACAGTTGAGGGCCATCAGCGGCGCCTGCCCGCGCGGACTGGCCAGGTGACAGGCGCGCGCCAGCAGCTCCTTGCCGGTGCCGGTCTCGCCCTCAATCAGCAGCGGCGCATCCAGCGGCGCCATGCGCCGCGCTTCGCGGACCACGGCGGCCATCACCCGTGAGCTCTGGAAAATGCTGTCGAAACCGCGCAGCTCCTGCTTGCGCACGTTGTAAATACGCTCGCCGATACGGTCGGCACGGTGCAGGGTCAACACCGCGCCAGCCAGGGCCTCGCTGTCGTCGTGCTCGGATTGCAACGGGGCGATATCGGCAAGGAACACGTCGTTCCTAATCTTCACCCGCAGGCCGTTGATCCGCGCCTTGTTGGCCCGCACCAGTTCCGGCAGGTCGAAATCCTCGGCGTAGCGCGACAGCGGAATCCCCGGCACTTCGTCGACCCGTACCCCGAGCAACTGTGCCGCAGCACGGTTGGCGGCGACGATCGAGCCGCCCATATCGATGGACAGCACCGGGAAGTCCAGGGCACCGAGCAGGGCATTGAGCTCCATATGCCGGCGTTCGCTGGGCATCAAGCCGACCCGCTTGACCCCGAACACCCCGGTGATCGCCTCGAACTTGGGGCGCAGCGCCTGGAATTGCAGGTTGATCAGGTTCGGACAGTGCAGGTAGATCGCGTTGCCGTGCTCGCCACCCACCTCACCGCGGGCGACGTTGATGCCGTACTCGACGAGCAGGTTGAGGATGTCCCGCAGAATGCCGATGCGGTTCTGGCAGTGCACTTTGATGCGCATGAAAAAGTCTCGCGAAGCGACAAGGACGGCGATTTTTCTGAAGGACCGCCGGAAAATTTGTAAATAATACGTTACAAAAATCGGCATTCCCAGCACTTCACCAAGCCGCATTTGCGCTATCCGGCCGTTCCCGTAAAGCCTGCGTTACAAAAAACACACCCTCAGCCCCCAGCGGGCGTCGCTCACCAGGCTGCAAATCCCTCGGCGGAGGACTATTTCTAAGGGCATGGCGCAAGCCGCACACAACAATAAAAGCCCTCAGCAGGAGAGCAGCATGAAACAGACGCAGTACGTGGCCCGTGAGCCCGATGCGCAGGGTTTTATCGATTACCCGCCGCAGGAACATGCGGTGTGGAACACCCTGATCACTCGTCAGTTGAACGTGATCGAGGGTCGCGCGTGCCAGGAATACCTGGACGGCATCGAACAGCTCAACCTGCCCCACGACCGCATTCCGCAGCTCTCGGAAGTCAACGCGGTGCTGGGCGCCACCACCGGCTGGCAAGTCGCCCGGGTACCGGCGCTGATCCCCTTCCAGACCTTTTTCGAACTGCTCGCCAGCAAGCGCTTTCCAGTGGCTACCTTCATTCGTACGGAAGAAGAGCTGGATTACCTGCAGGAACCGGACATCTTTCACGAAATCTTCGGGCACTGCCCACTGCTGACCAACCCCTGGTTCGCCGAATTCACCCACACCTACGGCAAGCTCGGCCTGGCCGCGACCAAGGAACAGCGCGTGTACCTGGCGCGCCTGTACTGGATGACCATCGAGTTCGGCCTGATCGATACCCCGCAAGGCCGGCGCATCTACGGCGGCGGCATCCTGTCCTCGCCGAAGGAGACCGTCTACAGTCTTTCCGACGAGCCGGAACATCAGCCGTTCGACCCGCTGGAAGCCATGCGCACGCCGTATCGCATCGACATCCTGCAGCCGGTGTACTTCACCCTGCCGAACCTGAAACGCCTGTTCGACCTGGCCCACGAAGACATCATGGGCATGGTCCAGCACGCCATGCAGCTCGGCCTGCACGCACCCAAGTTTCCACCCAAGGCGGCCTGAGCCGCCCTGCACTCCTATAACAATCCATCTGGAAAGCCATTACCTATGAACGCCTTGTCCCAAGCCCACTGCGAAGCCTGCCGCGCCGATGCGCCGAAAGTCAGCGACGAAGAACTGCCGGAACTGATCCGCATGATTCCGGACTGGAACATCGAAGTCCGCGACGGAATCATGCAACTGGAGAAGATCTACCTGTTCAAGAACTTCAAGCACGCCCTGGCCTTCACCAACGCCGTAGGCGAGGTCTCCGAAGCCGAAGGCCATCACCCGGGCCTGCTGACCGAATGGGGCAAGGTCACCGTGACCTGGTGGAGCCACTCGATCAAAGGCCTGCACCGCAACGACTTCATCATGGCAGCACGCACCGACGAAGTGGCCAAGACCGCCGAAGGGCGCAAGTGATGCACTTCCAGGCCATCACCCGGGTGCCGGGTGATCCCATCCTCGGCCTGATGGAGGCCTACGCCAAGGACACCAACCCCGCCAAGTTCGACCTGGGTGTCGGCGTGTTCAAGGACGCCCAGGGCCTGACGCCGGTCCCCCGCGCGGTCAAGGAAGCCGAACGCCGCCTGGTGGAACGCCAGGCCAGCAAGAGCTACGTCGGTGGCCATGGCGATCCGGCCTTCGGTCGACTGCTCAGTGAGTTGGTGCTGGGCGCGGACTCGTCGCTGCTGCGCGAACATCGCGCCGGGGCAACCCAGACCCCTGGCGGCACCGGCGCCCTGCGCCTGGCCGCCGAGTTCATCCAGCGCTGCCTGCCGGGCCGTGGAATCTGGCTGAGCAATCCGACCTGGCCGATCCACGAAACCATCTTCGGTGGTGTCGGGCTCAAGGTCGGTCACTACCCCTACGTCGGCGCGGACAACCGCCTCGATGTGGCGGGCATGCTCGCTGCACTGGAGGCGGCGCCCGAGGGCGATATCGTCCTGCTGCACGCCTGCTGTCACAACCCGACCGGTTTCGACCTGTCGCGGGACGACTGGGGCAAGGTGCTGGAGGTCGTGCGGCGGCGCTCGCTGCTGCCGTTGATCGACTTCGCCTACCAAGGCTTCGGCGACGGCCTGGAAGAAGACGCCTGGGCAGTACGCCTGTTTGCCAGCGAATTGCCCGAGCTGCTGATCACCAGCTCCTGCTCGAAGAACTTCGGCCTGTACCGCGAACGCACCGGCGCCCTGCTGGTGTGCAGCCATGACCCGGAAAAGTTGCTGGATGTACGCAGCCAGCTGGCATTCATCGCCCGTAATCTGTGGTCGACGCCGCCGGATCATGGCGCGGCAGTGGTGGCGGAGATCCTGGGTGATCCCGAGCTGAAAGGCCTGTGGATCAGCGAGGTCGAGGAAATGCGCCAGCGCATCGCACGGCTGCGCAGCGGGCTGGTGGAGGCCCTGGTGCCCCATGGATTGGGTGAGCGGTTCGCGCATATCGCCCGGCAGCGCGGGATGTTCTCCTATACCGGGCTGTCGCCGCAGCAGGTGGCGGCGCTACGCGAGCGGCATAGCGTCTATATGGTCGGGACCGGGCGGGCGAATGTCGCAGGTGCCGATGAACAGCGGCTGGATGTCCTGGCTGCGGCGATTGCCGACGTTTGTCACTGAATTTGCTCTGTTGCTACTGGCCTCATCGCTGCATGGGTATCTACACAACTCAATCAGGCGTAACACAGACCCTGTGGGAGATTCTATGGTTTTGGCCAAGCATTTTTAGGCTGTTTTCGGTTGGTACTCGTCTCCGCTTTTTAGCAAGGCGAATACCACCCGAGCCAGCTTGCGGGCCAACATAACCAAGGCTT
>Ga0222427_100440_pt1 | contig 64653 bp, 69 predicted proteins | sample 2B20Ametagenome_FD_182890 | JGI IMG/M metagenome (GOLD analysis project Ga0222427, IMG submission 182890) | Enriched microbial communities from leaf-cutter ant dump, University of Wisconsin, Madison, United States - 2B20A (version 2) | ecosystem: Environmental > Terrestrial > Nest > Insects nest... | reverse complement strand
GCTCAATAACGCCATGTCGATCACTCCATAGCCCTCGCTGAAAACACGCAGGGCAAAGTTCAAACATGGGTCAATTCTCGATGGAAATATCCTGTGCTACCGGGTCACTTCTCAGTGGCAATCAACAAGATGGTGGCTGCAAGAACAATGAAGCATTCGGATTGATGCTCAACGCATGGAGCGAGAGCCAGTTTCTTTTCGGCTCCGAAGTTCAGACCTACCTCGATGAACTGCTAGACGTAATCATCGCGATCGAAAGTGCACAGCACGTCATGGAAGATAGTCAACTTGAGAAAGACGAGTGGTCATATCAGGTTAAGAGAAAATGGGATGGGGTGAAGCGCCTTTCAAATGAGCGAAAACGCCTAGTTGGTGTCTTTAAGCCCTACATGCTCATGGACCATCGAAGGATCGGAACGGCAACGGAATGGCTCAAAGAGAAGAACCGCCTGCGCCTTAGCTACGCGGACGAGAAGCAGAAATGATGGAACTCACCGAATTGGATAAAGCCTACCTCCAGCGAGACGCCGCCTGGTTCTGGATCGAGGCGATGTTGGATTGTCAGCGCAAGGGCGTTCCATTCGATGACGATCATATTCAAGCGCGCTTGGATCACCTCAAGAACATGGACCCCGCCGACGTACCGGATCTGCAGTTCACGCCGGCTGAATGGGACATGCAAACATTGGCCCGCCTCCCCTTTATCGAGGAGGCGGCGCGTGAGATCAGAAAATTGCAGACATCATCGGGTTAATCCCAGTTCTCCTTACCATCGAGCCCGGGCGGTGCCGTGCGGCCGCCCTTGCGCTTCCACGGTTCCTGCTCGTCTGGAGCATATGGACCGTGCACGTTGGAGCCGTGGAGGCCGTATCGACGATCGAGCCAGGCCCGCACCGCCGGCCAGTAGCGGCGGTTCTCGAAAAGTGGGTCTTTCATCGGAAATCCAGACTTCGTTGCCGCGATCAGCGCGGTTTTGAACTGCTCAGTGGAAAGGCCCAGCCGCTCTGCGCACTGGGCATCTGTCACGAATAGGGTCTCGAATTTTGCCATGGTAGCCTCCTTTCACAGAAGGAGTATGGACGCACCTGAAGTCAGTCTTGTGTCCGGCGGATCAACGCAACACAGGAAACTGGCGTGGCGGGGAATGCCAGCGACGCATGCCAATTGCGGAACCTAATTTTGACAATCTCGCCGGCCGATACCCAAGACGCCACGACGGATATATTGTTGGGGGGGGGGGCACCAAGTTGAAATCAACGTGATCACCAACAGCCGCGCCAGGTATTATGATGGACACCACCGCCTCACCGCCGGCGGCAAGACTGGGGATCGTGATGTTTCCGGCATAGCGGTAATGGTGCGTGATCCTCGCGCCACTCGGACGGATTTTCGAGAACGGCGCCTTCTTGTCGGGATTGCCCGGATCACTGGCATCACGCACATAGAAGAGGTCGTCATCAGCAATAGCGATCACCTCGGATAGGGCGGATAGCTTTGTCATTGGACGTTCCTTGGTTGCGGAGGAATCATTCAGGCGGCGGCGGCATCGTCAACTTCCGGCGCCATCTTCCCTTTCTTCGGTCGACGCGGAAGATCGACCAAGACGATGCCGAGGCGGAGCCCGCCGAGCCAGAGCGGGAATATCTCAGGGCCCATACCGCGACCGGTTGGCTTGGGCCAGTTCTCGAGCTTGTTGGTGTAGCTGTCTTGCATGCCGGCGAGCATGTCGACCTCAAGGCACGACACGTCGAGCTCCTTGCGGCGCGCGACCATCGCCTTCACGAAGTCGGCATAGTTTCTGATGATGCCGGAAACGACCGGACAACCGGCGACAGCCTCCCGGTCATTGTGCTCTGTCCGGCCCTGTGCAGCCTCCCAGGCCTCTATCTCGGGTTCCGGCCAGTAGTACCGTTTCCGGACGCGAAAGGGTTTCGGAAAAGCCATCTCCGGGTCCTTCATCCAGCGGTACAGGGTCGGTTTCGAAATCCCGAAGCGCGCTTTCAACTGCTCGCTGTCGAGGTGACGACCATCGCGTCGCATATGCCTCCTCGCCGTCAATCACGAGGCCGACATCCTCAATCGGCACGAATAGCCCGTTTTCCTCGACCACCTTCTCCAACTGCTCCAGCCTCCGCCGGCGCCCGCTCTCAAGATCGATTACATAGCCGGGCGTGACGGTGCGTCCGTTGACGTTCACCTGCGTGTTGACCTGTATTTGATTGCCGACGGGCTCATAGGCCAGCGTCCGCGCAGCATCGAGCCGAACCTTCTGCCCTGCGGCCGTGTCCTTGAGCTTGGCATCGTCGCGAATATCGGCGATGGCCCGGAAGCTCGCCGCCTTCTCGCCATTCCGCAGCGCGGTCACCATCTGCTGATGATACTGCACAACCGCCGGCTTCAAGAGTGCCTCGCGAACCGCCCGAGGCCTCAAGCCGACCTCCGCGGCCGCCTCGTCGACCGTGACGTTCGTTCCCCGGTCATCTGGGCGACCGAAAACCAGAAACTCCACCGCTTTCTTGATACGCGGCGTCAAACCACTGCCACGCCCCTCAGAAAGGCCGCGGCCTGGTTTCATGGCCTCACGCTTCCGCGCGGCGATCAGCGCTTTCGGGTCTGCATCATGCCTGACGGCCATCGAAATGTTCTCCGGGGTGAGAAAAATCCGGCCCCCGGATGTCGGGGATGTTCGAGGCGTGCATGAGGGTGGACTTATAGAAAGCGAGAACGTTTTTGCCCCCCACCCTCTCATTGAGGCGGCAAGGACAATTCAAGGGGGTGGGGGTGCCCTTTGCTTTCATGAGCCGCCTCGGCCTCAGCCGGATATGGCTAAGCCGGCAAGGCTAAGCCCCGTGGTTCACCAGTGCGGGATCGAGCGGCATATCCCGCTGCGCTGCCTTCTGCTGGGCGGCGGAGAACGGGCGGAAGGCCCATTCGTCGGAATGATCATTCACCGTCCGGCGCGCGTCGGCGCTGTCGAGCCAGGCGCTTTCGCCATTGATGCGGTGGATAAGGTGCTGGGTTACGCCCCGATGGTGGCGAGTCTCTACTTCAGACATTGTTGTCTCTCCGTTGCGGTTTTGCGCCCGATCGCCATCGCTCGATCGGCTGTTTCCTCGAAAAACGGAGCTGAAACCGCGCCTCACGTTGCCCGTAGGTTGCCCGAGGCGCGGCGCACGCTCCGCAACAAGGAAACAATGCAAGCGCAGTATCGCTGTTTTTCAGGCACTTGGCAACCGAAACAACGCATATCGACTTCCTGATTGTGGATCAGTTGCTCCAGGCGCGAAAACTGCAAACGCGCCCGAAATCTTGGTGAAGCGCCCGGCAGCGCTCAAGACACCTCCTAAAAGCATTCACGCACGCCCCTCCAAAAGGAGGGCGTACGCGTACATGGGGGTATGGGGGTAGAGGTGGAAGGCAGTTGGAAGGCGGTTGGTAGACGTTGGAAGACCGTAGGAAAGGCGTTGGCAATGGCGTTGGAAGGGCGTTGGAAGGGCGTTGGAAGGCCACTCAATCGGTAGGAACGATGACGATGGCCTTCCTTTCCCTCGACCTTGGGCCGATGATCGCGACCTTAATCCGGTTCGCGGCGAACAACCGGTGCATGGCTGCCTCGAAGCCTTTTTTCGTTATCTGCCCGGAGCGAGGGTCCTTTGCGAAAGCGGCGGGGGCATAATTCGCGCTTGGCATGTCGCTGACGTTGCGGCCGGCGACGGTGTATTGCTGAAGCAATTCGAGGAAGAGCCGTTCCGCCGCGGACTGGGCGGCTATGACAACCAAGCTGTCCGGGCCGCCTTCCGGCTTGAACATCCCGTCCACCCAACGCAATTTGATCTCGCCGCCGGTCTTGCCGTAGTTTGCCTTCTTCGTCCGCAAGACCCGGATGTCCGGATCAGGCTCTTCATTGTTCTCCCGAACCCGATCGAGATATAGCCGGGACCGCACGCTGTTATTCCAGGCCGTCGAGCCCGACGAGCCGCTACCGCTCGCGATGCCGGACAGCGAAGGATGGGCGAGAAGGACAATCGTCACACCGTACCGCGCACAGAGGCCCCGGAGCAGCCCGATGAACTGGCGCGCCTGAGCGCGGTTGATTTCGTCGCCGCCGAACATGTCGGCCAGTGTGTCGAGGACGATGAGCAAAGGCCTGAGTTGGCTGATGGTGACTTCCAGCATGTGAAACAGCCTGGTCGGCACCATCTTGTTCGATTTGCCGTCAGCGAGAGCCAGGACAGCATCCTCGCCGACGAGGGAATGAATATGAAGATCATCGAGAGCGGATAGGGAGATGCCCAGCCCTTTGGTGATATCGTGAAGTCGACGGTGCAGCTCGTCTGCATCGTCTTCGGCGGAGAGGAATAGGCAACGCCCGCCGGAGACCTCGCGTCCGCACCAATATCCTGATGTCGCCGCCGCGACACCCAACTGCAGGGTGAGCAAGGATTTCCCGGTTCCGCCATCGCCGTTGATGATGGTTACAGTCTTGGCGGGAATGAGCTCGTCGACGACAAATTCGCGCACTGGAACGGATTGAGATGCGAAGTCGGACGCTGCACGGAAGACCAACGGCTCGATCTTCACCGGGGCCGCAGTCACGGCAACATCATGAGCCTCGACCGGCGGGAAAGGGCGGGTTGCGAGCTTGTATTCGTCGAGGCCGAGGTCGTCGTCATCGAGCATCATGCGCCTCGCTTTCTATCGCGACGCACAAGAACATGCGGCAACCCTGGGGGTACCATGTGTCGCTGATAGGTCCACACGACAGCCTCGTCGATGCGGAGACGGGGTGCATCCTTCAGGCGCTGGTAGGCGCGCTTCCAGTCAATCACGAAGATGCCGCGACCCTCGGCAGTAATCCATCGGCCGACGGTGGCATGAATGTGGAGCCGACCGTCAAGAGCAAAGGTGCCAGGATTGTCGATCGCCGCTTCGTTCAGAGCGAACGCGCGATTGAAGAACGTTGCCACCTCACCCGTCGATGGGCACCAGAAAACCATATCCTCGGGTTCTCGGAAGCCGACCCATTCGGGGCCGGTCTCATCGTGCTCGAAGCAGCCGTCGGATGCGCGGACACCCCGATAAACCCCGCATGACAAGGCTCTCCCACCGGACGGCTGGAAGCATTCTACGGCGCCAGTCATGCAGCGCTCCGGTCACGCTCTGCGGCCTTCGCCGCAACCCACTCATCCACCTCTGAAACAAGCCAGTGACGCCTTCTGGTGCCGAGATCGATCGGCGCGGGAAATTTGCCGTCCTTCATCAAACGCCACAAGTGGGTCTTCGAGAAATTTATCCCCTTGGCCTTCAGGCCGCTGAAATCAACGAGGTTCATGTCACGCTCCGTTCTGGAATTCGTCACAAGCTCCCCCTCAAGGCCTCGACGCGCAAAGCACAGGAACGCTCTGAAACGCTGAAAAACGCTCTGAAACACTGGATAGCTCTGGGCCAACACGGGAAATGCAGCACCAAAGATTGACGCGCAGGTCAAAAATTCACCAGTTTTCACCGTAATGCTACAGTCTGCACCCTGGCGTGACCGGCAATGTCGTGAAATGACCGGAGATGACGCGGTGATTTGGTGGGCCCAGATCACTCGTCGCGCTCTTCGATACGAGCGCGAATCCACTCATCGATCTCGGCTTCAACCCACGCCCTGCTCTTATAGCCGAGCGCAACCGCCTTCGGAAAGCGGCCAGCCTTTGTAAGGCGCCAGAGTTGTGTTTTGGAGAAATCGATGCCCTTGGCCTTCAGGCCTTCAGCAGAAAGTAGACGCATGCCACTGTGCTCCCTGTGAAATCAGGAAGCGGCCTGCAACTTGGCGTCTGGTTTTGAGGAATAGCCAATATTCAAAAAAACCAGACGCCAAGTTGCAGGCATCTACCAAACCCTGAATACATTAATTGTTGACGTGGAGTCAAAGACTCGACCGCCTATCGTCCAGCGAGACGACGTTGGCCGGACCTGGCTCGACTACCGACCGAACCCGATCGGCCCATCGCTGAAGCGCGTTTTGCCGCTCCTCAATGAAAGCCCATTGATCGTAAACGGCATCCAAATCCTTCTGCACGTGGGCGAGGATCAGCTCCGCAACCACCTTCGGAACCTTCAATCCTGACAGCCAGGTTCGAGCGGTTCGGCGGAGATCGTGATTGACGAATGGCGGCAAAGTCACGGCCTCGGGGTCGCGCCCTTCCTTCACGGCCCTACGCTTCAGCGCCGCGAGCATTTCGCGATCCAGACGAGCCTTTGCCTTGGAGAAGCCATTCAGGGGTTTCTCGCCCTTCGTCGTGGTGAAGAGATACGGCCCCTCATCGAATTCCGGGAGACTGGCGACGAGCTCGAGCGCGAGGTCACTGAGCGGGACGTGATGATCGTTCTCCATCTTCATCCGCTCTTTCGGTATCGACCACATTTTCTTGTCCAAGCGCAGCTCTGTTCGTGGCGCCTCTGCCACCTCATTGAGACGCAGGCATGAAAGGAGCAGCAGCCTGTAGGCGGAGCCGTATGGGTATCCCATAATCTCCGTGGCTTCCCAGAATGCCGCCAGTTCGTCGTCATTCAGGATACGCTTGCGCTTGTTCTTCTTCCCGATCGCCTTCTTCGGCTTTATGCGGTCGCACGGCGATGCCTCGATCCCATACTTTTCCGAATCCACCGCCCAGTTGAAGAACGCTCGGCCATAAGCAAGGAGGTTATGCGCCATCGTCTTGGAACCGCGGGCAATGGCATCGTCGATGATCTGCATGATATCTGATTTAGTGATCCCGGAAATTGGCCTCTTACCGAGGCCCTCGCGCTTTTTCTTGCCCGGGCGCGGATCGACACGATCATTCACGAATTCCAGCAGCAGGCATCGGGCAACTTCCGAGCCTTGACGAAGGATAGGATTGTCGGGATCAGGCCCAACGGCTACCGTTTCAATATAGGTCTTTACCGCCTTCCCGAGCGTCTGCCCCTGTCGTTCGACTTCCTTCGATTTGGTTTCGGCAAGCTGCACCTTAGGATCGATGCCCTTCCCCACCATCTCGATCCATGCGCGTGCGGTGACGCGGGCGTCTTCGAGCGAGATCGCACCATATTCACCGATCAGCCGCCGGGTGGGATTCGATTTGCCTGGGAAGCGCGCCAGCAGCGCGAAGGATTTCTTGCCGGCTTCAGTGACACGAATGAGAAGACCCGGCACAATTCCATCTTGTATCTCGTATCGGTCGGTTCCGGGGGCGGCCGGCTTCAGCGCACGAAGACGGCGATCGGTGAGGTTTTCTTTCGGCATCTTCCCTCCGGGCAACATCTGGGCAACAAAAACGCTGGGCAACATGGAAATGCACAGAAACCTATGGAAACACTAAAACCCCTGTAACGCAAGATTTTCAGGCTGTTGACCGAATGCATGGAACGACGTAGAAACGCACGGAAACGAATGACCCACTGATTTGTAATCAGGGGGTCCCGGGTTCGAGTCCTGGTGGGGGCACCACTTGTTTCTCTCAATCAATATTTTAGGGCAATTCCGCGATTCCTGATCATGCCGGACCAATGCGGCCGCAGGATATCCGGGTCCGAGGTCAGCAAAGGGCCAGCGGCTATGGAACGTCACGAATCTGCTTCTCCGAAGATATCCGCGCGGCGAAAGGCCGCGCCGGAAAACGGAAAAGTACAATGCATCATAAACGCAAACGTCCGAAGAACCGTCGTTCGGGCTGCCTTCTTTGCAAACCGCATAAAGCGAATGGCGCCTGCCCTCGTCATCTCGATATGAGAGCGGGAGACCGCCGACGATACGAGATCGGGCGCCACCAGCTTCGCTGCGAAGGATTGTCCAAAACCTGAATGAAGAGGCCTCGCTTCAAGCGAGGCTTCAACTCGCCAGGAAAGCGCATCATTCGCATAGGTGAACAACAATCGCGGTCGACTGTTTTCCTTTCGTTAGGCATCTTTCTCTTTTTATGAGATAACTCTAAAATTAAATGGACTTCGCGCGCGGAAGGTTTCACCATGCGCAGGGACCGGCCCCAGAGTCCGGACAGATCGTTTCCATCAGCGCATTCCTCTCGTTTCCGGGGTGCCCATGAGATACGTCCTTGCCATCTTCGCCTTCACCTGCGCCCTCGCCTGGGACTTCACGCAAAACCATGGCGCCTATACGCAGCAGGCCGTGCGGAACGTCTCCCATTTCGTCCGCACCACGCTTTGAGGCTCGTTCTCCCCCTCCTACGGGCTCGCCGGTCCGGCTCTTGACCTTTGTCGAAAAACAGAACATAACAGGAACATTCGGAGGATACGACGATGCGGAACGATACGCTCGAACGTGGGAATGCCATCCTTGAAGCCTGCCGGTCGCTGCGCGAGCGGCAGATGCAGAACCGTCTCGAACTCCAGCGCAAGGCCGCGGCCGTCGCCAAGCCGCTCTATGTGCTGAAAGGCAAGAAGCAGCTGGAGCTGCGGCTGCAATGACGGCGCTCCGTTCACCGGCCGGGCGCGAGGAAGCGGCCGAGATCCTTGCGCTTCACAACGGAGACGCGCTGGAGGCGCTGCGCACGATGATCGCCGAGCGCGATGCCGTCGAGGAGCGGCTGGCCATCGCGACGATGATCATGGTGCGCCGAAGCGACGGCCCACGGCACGGCCGGGAGGGATAGGTTTCCCGATAGTCGGCGAACAGCCAGTTTCTGTGGACGCTGCGCCCCTGACGGACAGCTCCCTCCGCATCGATGCATTGCCGTGCGCTCTCACCTGTCCTATAGGCGTCTGTAGCTCGAACCCGGTGCCCTTGGCACCTGCCCTGCGAAGGCAGCCGATGGCGGCATGGCGCGGGGCGATCATGCGGAGGAACGACGTGGCGGCAGACAAGGAACCGGTTTCCAAGGTCACGGTGGAGAAGGACGGCAAGGGGCGCTATTTCTTCGCGCTGACCTATCGCGGCGTCACCTATCCGGTGAACGGCCCCTTTGCCAATCCGCTCCAGGCGGCCGCCGCGGGACAGGCCGTGCTCAAGCGCCTCGAGGCCCAGGCCGGCGGAAAATCCTGAGCGCGGCCTGCCGGCAGCGCCCTTCCCCGGCATCCTTTCATATTTTTCAGATGCGCATGCCGTAAAGGCATGCGACAAAGACCGGCCCGGGCAATTCCGGCGCATGCGCGAAGCGCGTGTGCGGCGGGATCGTGCGGGTATAGGGAACTGTGGCGTAGGAAGCGGGCGGCGTTCGCGGCGCGCCCGGACGAGGCTTTGCAGCGAGGATGCGGATCAGGGCATGACGCGTAATTTCACCTCCTTCTCCTTCGTGGCCTCGCAGGCCCCCGAAGCACAGGAAGCGCGCGACGAGCTGATCGCCATCTACGGCAATACGGACCCGGAGGAGGCCGACGTGATCGTGGCGCTCGGCGGTGACGGTTTCATGCTGCAGACGCTGCACACGACCATGAACTCCGGCAAGCCCGTCTACGGCATGAACCGCGGCTCGGTCGGCTTCCTGATGAACCGCTTCGATACGAAGAACCTTCCGGGGCGTATCGACGGCGCGGTGGAAAACGCCTTCCGCCCGCTGGAGATGACGACCGGCGACGCGAGCGGCCAGGAGCGCCGGGCGCTCGCCATCAACGAGGTCTATCTCTTCCGCCAGTCCTACCAGGCCGCCAAGCTTCGCGTCAGCGTCGACGGGCGCGTGCGGCTGGAGGAACTGATCTGCGACGGCCTGCTGCTGGCGACGCCGGCGGGCTCGACGGCCTACAACCTCTCCGCCCACGGCCCGATCCTGCCGCTGGAGGCTCCGCTCCTCGCCCTGACACCCGTCAGCGCCTTCCGGCCCCGCCGCTGGCGCGGCGCGCTGCTGCCCAACAAGGTGACGGTGGATATCGAAGTGCTGGAGGCGGAGAAACGTCCGGTCAACGCGGTCGCCGACAATACCGAGGTCAAGTCCGTGACGACGGTGCGCATCGCCGAATCGATCGGCCTTTCCGCGCGCATCCTCTCCGATCCGGACCATTCCTGGTCCGACCGGATTCTCGCCGAACAATTCGATTACTGACGGTGCGACAGCATCAGGACAGGAGTTCGCCATGAGACGCCACCGGCTTGCCAGCGCCCTCGCCTTCCTCCTCCTCACCGGGTCCGCCGCCCTTGCCGCGGACGAGACGCCCGTGCCGGAAACCGTCACCTTCGTCGTGAGCACCGGCTTCTGGGAGGAGCCCGCCGAGGGGGCTGCGGAAGGCGCGATGCGCCGCGGCTACTACAAGCTCGCCGCCGTGCGCCAGCCGGACGGCACGGCTCAGGTCCATCTCCAGCAGATCGAGGCGACCGGCGACGGCCCGAAGATCGCCTCCTCGACGATCCTCGAGGAATTCTCGGCGCTGAAGCCCTATGTGACCGACATCCGCCCGGAAAACTCCTCCGGCATCACCGCTGAGCCGGGCCTCTTCGCCACCGTCTACCTGAAGACCGATCCCAAGGCTGCCGAGCCCGAAAGCTGGACCGTGCTGATCGACGATCTCGGCGAGATCAAGGTCGAGCGCGCGACGAACTGAAAACGGGCGCCGAAGCGCCCGTTTCCCCTATCCTGCGCGGCAGATATCAGTTCAGGTCGTCGACCACCGCGTCGGCACCGCCATTGACGCGATGGGCGAGCGCGGCTTCCATGAACTCGTCGATCTTGCCGTCGAGCACATCCGACGGGGCCGTGCTTTCGACGCCGGTCCGAAGGTCCTTGACGAGCTGGTAGGGCTGCAGGACGTAGGAGCGGATCTGGTGGCCCCAGCCGATATCCGTCTTGGAGGCGGCTTCGGCATTGGCGGCGTCCTCGCGCTTCTTCAGCTCCACCTCGTAAAGGCGGGCGCGCAGCATGTCCCACGCCTTGGCGCGGTTCTTGTGCTGCGAGCGTTCCTGCTGGCACGCCACCACGATACCGGTCGGGATATGCGTGATGCGCACGGCCGAGTCGGTCGTGTTGACGTGCTGGCCGCCGGCGCCGGACGAACGGTAGGTGTCGATGCGGCAGTCGCCCTCGTTCACCTCGATGTTGATCGTGTCGTCGACGACCGGATAGACCCAGATCGACGAGAACGAGGTATGGCGCCGCGCATTGCTGTCATAGGGCGAGATGCGCACCAGGCGATGCACGCCCGATTCGGTCTTGAGCCAGCCATAGGCATTGTGGCCCTTGACGAGCATCGTCGCGGACTTGATGCCGGCCTCTTCGCCGTCGTGGATTTCCAGAAGCTCGACCTTGTAGCCGGAGCGTTCCGCCCAGCGGGTATACATGCGCAGGAGCATGTTCGCCCAGTCCTGGCTTTCCGTGCCGCCGGCGCCCGAATGCACTTCGAGATAGGTGTCGTTGCCGTCCGCCTCGCCCGAAAGCATGGCCTCGACCTGCTTGCGCGCGGCCTCGACCTTCAGCGCCTTCAGGGCGTCCTCGGCGTCCTTGACGATGGAATCGTCGCCCTCTTCCTCGCCGAGCTCGATCAGCTCGACATTGTCCCGGAGCTGCTGCTCGATGGCCTTCACGCCATTGATGCCCTCGTCAAGCTGCTGGCGCTCGCGCATCAGCTTCTGGGCTTCCTGGGCATCGTTCCAGAGGGTGGGATCCTCTGCCTTGTTGTTCAACCAGTCCAGTCGTCTTATCGCCTGATCCCAGTCAAAGATGCCTCCTCAGCAGGCTTATGGCCTGCTTGATTTCGTCGACGATATTCTCGATTTCCGCGCGCATGTCCGTTTCTTCGATGCTTCTGGTTTCGGTGGCCCCGAAATAGAGAGGGCGGGCGCGGATGTAAAGCCCCGCACCCGCCCCCGGAATGGATCGGCCGGATCAGAACAGGCCGCCGCTGCCGCCGGTCACCGCCTGGTTGGCCTGCGGCGAGCTCTTCAGGATCTCCTCGGGCGTCGCATATTCGTCGCCGCCGATGACGGAGAAGACGTCGGCCGGGCCGGTGCCGGGCTTGAAGGCTTCCATGATCGTGTCCGGGTCGCCCTCATAGGCCTGCATGCCGGTCTTGCGGTTGACGGCGATGAACTTCATGCCTTCCGGCACGATGAACTTCGTCGGGCGCGTGCCTTCGACGGCGGCCTGCATGAACTCGTTGAAGATCGGCGCCGAGAGCGAGCCGCCGGTGCCGCCGCGGCCGAGCGGTGCCGGGTTGTCGAAGCCGATATAGAGGCCGGCGACGAGGTCCGGCGTATAGCCGACGAACCAGGCGTCCTTCTCGTCGTTGGTCGTGCCGGTCTTGCCGGCCGTCGGGCGGTCGAGCTTGATCTTGCCGGCAGCGGTGCCGCGCGTGACGACGCCTTCCATCATGGAAGTGATCTGGTAGGCGGTCATGGGGTCGAGCACCTGCTCGCGGTTGTCGACCAGCTCCGGTTCCGCCTGGTTTTCCCAGTCGTTGGCGTTGCAGTTCTCGCAGGTGCGCTCCTCGTGGCGGAAGATCGTCTTGCCGTAGCGGTCCTGGATGCGGTCGATCAGCGAGGGCTTGATCTGCTTGCCGCCATTGGCGAGCACGGCATAGGCCGAGACCATGCGCATCACGGTCGTTTCGCCCGAGCCGAGCGACATGGCCAGAACGGGCAGCATCTTGTCGTAGATACCGAAGCGCTCGGCATATTCGGCGACGAGGTTCATGCCCATGTCGTTGGCGAGGCGGACGGTCATCAGGTTGCGCGAGCGCTCGATGCCGAGGCGCAGCGTCGAGGGGCCGGCCGAGCCGCCGCCGTAGTTCTGCGGGCGCCAGACCTGACCGCCCGAGACCATCTCGAAGGGTGCGTCGAGGATCACCGAGGCCGGCGTATAGCCATTGTCGAGCGCGGCGGCGTAGACGAAGGGCTTGAAGGACGAGCCCGGCTGGCGCATCGCCTGCGTCGCGCGGTTGAATTCCGACTGGCCGTAGGAGAAGCCGCCGACCATGGCGAGCACGCGGCCGGTATGCGGATCCATGGCGACGAGGCCGCCCTGGACCTTCGGCGGCTGGCGCAGGCGATAGGAATTGCCGTCCTCCGTCGGCTCGACATAGACGACGTCTCCGACCTCGAGAACGCCCGCCGGGGACTTCGCCGTCTTACGGTCGCCCTTGGCGGAGCGATAGGCCCAGCTCATGTTCTTGGCCTCGATGCGGCCGGTCACGCGCTCGGCGACGACCTTGCCCGAGGCATCCTTGCTCGGCTGCAGGCCGATATCCGCGCCGCTGTCGTCGACCGCGAGGACAACCGCCAGCTTCCATTCCGGCACGTCGGAGAAGGCGTCGATCTTGGCGAGCGCCGGCCCCCAGTCGCCTCCGATCTCGATAGTCTTGATAGGGCCGTGGAAGCCGCGGCGCTCGTCATAACTCAGGAGACCGTGCTGCAGCGCCTTGCGGGCGGCGACCTGGATGCGCGGGTCGAGCGACGTGCGGACCGAAAGCCCGCCCTCGTAAAGGGCGTTGTCGCCGTAGCGCTCGATGATCTGGCGGCGGACCTCCTCAGAGAAATAGTCGGAGGCGAAGAGATAGGTGCCACGGTGGCGCGGCGTGACGCCGAGCGGCTGGGCCTTGGCTTCAGCACCATCGCTCTGGGTGACGTAGCCGTTCTCGACCATGCGGTCGATCACCCAGTTGCGGCGCTCCAGTGCGGCCTCCGGGTGGCGGAAGGGATGGTAGTTCGACGGGCCCTTCGGCAGGGAGGCGAGATAGGCGGTCTCGGCGATGGTCAACTCGGTGACGGACTTGTCGAAATAAGTGAGCGCCGCGCCGGCGATGCCGTAGGAATTCAGGCCGAAGAAGATCTCGTTGAGATAGAGCTCGAGGATACGGTCCTTGGAATAGGCCTGCTCGATGCGGAAGGAGAGAATCGCTTCCTTGACCTTGCGGTCCATGGTCTGGTCGGAGGAGAGCAGGAAGTTCTTGGCGACCTGCTGCGTGATGGTCGATGCGCCGACCGGGCGGCGGCCGGAGCCCATGTTCTGCAGGTTGACCATGATGGCGCGGAAGAGGCCGGTCACGTCGACGCCGGGATGCTGGTAGAAGTTCTTGTCTTCCGCCGAGAGGAAGGCGGCCTTCACGCGGTCGGGGATGGCCTGGATCGGCAGGTAGAGGCGGCGCTCGCGGGCATATTCGGCCATCAGCGCGCCGTTGCCGGCATGCACGCGGGTCGTCACCGGCGGGGCGTAATTGTTCAAGACCTCATAATCGGGAAGATCCTTGGCCACACTTGCGAGATAGAGGGCGACCGCCCCTGCCACGCCGAGAAAGAACACGGCGCCAATCCCGAAGAAATATCCAATCAGTCTGATCATGAGCCAGTTACCGATGCCTTATGTCTTATAATGTCATCGGGCGATCCTGCCGCCCGGCCGAGCCGCCCCGGCCTCTTGCGGCCGCGCCTTGCCTGTCGAAGACGAGTCGTCCCCATTTTCCGATCCGGTCTAGCGATCGGAATGTGAGGAAAATAGGGCTTACAGCATGCGCCGGGCCTTCGCCACCGCACAATGGCGGCGGCTGTCACTTTTCCGGCACAGGCCGATACGGGCGAAAATAACATGTCCGCCCGCCCGCGTCCCGGCCATCCGTCCGACAGGCTTAACCGCCGTTCGCGGCGACGGCCGTCCGGTATTCCTCCACCGCCTTGGCGATGAGGCCGGCGACCTTCTTCTGCCAGGCCGGATCGACCAGCAATTGCTCATCCTCCTTGTTCGACAGGAAGCCGAGCTCCAGCAAGATCGAGGGCACGTCCGGCGCGGTCAGCACGCGGAAGCCGGCATGGCGGTGCGGATTGTTGATCAGCAGCACCTCGTCCTTGAACTTGCCGACGACGCTCTCGGCGAGATTGATGGAGAAGGCCTGCGTCTCGCGGCGGGTGAGGTCGAGCAGGATGTCCGCCACCTCGGCCGGCTCGTCCACGAAGGCCATGCCGGCGATCTGGTCGGAGAGGTTCTCGCGCTCGGCAAGGCTCGCGGCGAGGCTGTCGGAGGCCTTGTCGGAGATCGTGTAGACCGTCGCGCCGCGGATGTCCTTCTGCTTCAGCGTATCGGCATGGATGGAGATGAGGAGGTTCGCGCCCTCGCTGCGGGCAACCTGCACGCGCTGGGAGAGCGACAGGAACTCGTCCTTGTCCCGCGTCAGGATGGCGCGCGTGTCAGGCAGGGCGTTCAGCGCCTCGGCAAGCTGGCGGGCGAAGGCGAGCGTAACGTTCTTCTCCTCCGTCTTTGTGTTGGCGCCGCGCGCGCCGTTGTCGATGCCGCCGTGGCCGGCATCAACCGCGATGACGAAGGGGCCATCCGCCTTGCCACCCGGCAGGATGACCGACGGCTTGTCGACGGCGGGGGCGGAAGCCTGCTGCCAGTTCTGCTTTTCCATCTGGCCCTGGAAGACCTCGCCGGTGACGATCGCCGTGTCGATGACGAGCCGGTAGCTCGCCGCCCCCTGCTCTTCCTGCACTTCCGCCAGAACCACGCCGACGGGACGCGAGGCCGTCAGCACGATGCGGGAACGACCTTCGGCCATGGTGCCGTAGCGGATGTCGGAGAAGATGCCTCGCGCCTCCAGCTCGTCCGGCTTGATGCCGAAATCGGTCTCGGGCAGGTCGATCAGGACGCGGTAGGGATTGGCGACATAGTGGACCTTGAAGTCCGGCTTGCGGTCGAAATCGATGATGAGGCGCGTACGGGCGTCGTCGCCGGCGATGCGGGCGCCGAAGGCGAGCAGCGGCGCGGTGGAGGCGGCAGTCGCGGCAAGCGCCGGCGACAGGATCGCAAGGCAGAGGGCAGCGGCAAGCGCGCCCGCCGCATGGCGGAAGAAACTCATTGTCGGAAGGTTCGGCATCACCACCTGCAGTCCGTTCAAACGCGTGGAAACCGCGCGATGCGGCGCTGGACAAGGCCTATAGATGCCCCCATATGGTTAACCGAAGCTTGCCGCGCACACCCGTCGGCGGGTTCACGCACAGATCACGGCAAATCGATCAAGATTATGACGCTTTTGGCTTTTCCCTTGCCATTGTGACATATCCGCCATAAAAGCAAAATCAGGGAAAAAGAATGGACGGGATAGAATCGCTTAGAGCAGGCAGCCACCCCTTCGGGATCTTGGCGCCGAACCGGGCCTTCATCCGCCGTCGCGCTGCTTTTTCCCGGCCGATTAGATCGCGTAAACCGGCGGTGGCCGGAACAGTCAAGGTGGATTTCCACCGCTCGCCCTTACCCAAGGGCATTTCATCGGACCGCATAGGTCTATGGCACTGGCATTCTCGTTGGACGTTGATGTTGTCACGGCGGATTCTATCAGAGGGTAACAGGCACCGGGACGTTCGCGTACCGACCGCCCTCCGTCCGCTTACCCCTCACCGGGGCCCGACGGGAACTTACTTATCCGGCGCATCCCTCTCCTCCCCCGGCCCATCCCTTTCAGGGATCGGCTCGCCGCCAGGATTGCGGCTGCGCCGAGGAGCTCAAATTACATGGCAGAGAAAATGCTTATCGATGCGTCTCACGCTGAGGAGACGCGGGTTGTCGTCGTACGCGGGAACCGCATAGAAGAATTCGACTTCGAATCCCAATACAAGAAGCAGATCCGCGGCAATATCTACCTTGCCAAGGTCACGCGCGTCGAACCGTCGCTCCAGGCGGCCTTCGTCGATTACGGCGGCAACCGCCACGGCTTCCTCGCCTTCGCCGAAATCCACCCGGATTATTACCAGATCCCCCTCGCCGACCGTCAGGCTCTCCTGAAGGCCGAAGCCGAGGAGCATCGCCGCGACAACGATATCGAGCCCATCGAGACCGCTCCGATGCCCTCCGGGGAGGACGAAGCGCCGGCCGAGGTCGATGTTGAAGCCGTAGCTGCCGTCGAAGAGACTGTAGCCGAAGCCCCGGCCGAGCCGGACGTCGCCGAGGCCTCCGCCGATCTTGCCGCCCAGGAAGCGCCGGCCGAAAAGCCGAAGAAGCCGCGCCGCACCCGCAAGGCCAAGGCGAAGACCGGGGAGGAAGCCCCGTCCGCCGAAGAGGCCGCCGCTCCCGCCGAGGGCAGCGACGACGAGACGCCCGGCGGCGCGATGGCCATGGCCGTCGATACCGACGAGATCTCCGAGCCGGCCGAGCGCAAGCGCGGCCGTCGCCGCCGCGATGACGACGACGATGACGACGATCACAACGGCGAAGAGAAGGAAGTCATCGAATCCGTCGGCGCCGAAGACGCGATGGAAGAGGTGCCGGACCGCGTACAGCGCAAGCCGCGCAAGCAATACCGCATCCAGGAAGTCATCAAGCGCCGCCAGATCCTGCTCGTGCAGGTCGCCAAGGAAGAGCGCGGCAACAAGGGCGCGGCGCTGACCACCTATCTGTCGCTAGCCGGCCGCTACTCCGTCCTGATGCCGAACACGGCGCGCGGCGGCGGCATTTCCCGCAAGATCACCAACCTGCAGGACCGCAAGCGCCTGAAGGAAATCGCCCGCGACCTCGAGGTTCCGCAGGGCATGGGCGTGATTCTCCGCACCGCCGGCGCGAACCGCACCCGCGTCGAGGTCAAGCGCGACTTCGAATACCTGATGCGCCTGTGGGAAAACGTCCGCACGCTGACGCTCGCCTCCACCGCCCCCTGCCTCGTCTATGAGGAAGGCTCGCTCATCAAGCGCTCGATCCGCGACCTCTACAACAAGGACATCAGCGAGATCGTGGTTGCCGGCGAGGAAGGCTACCGCGAGGCGAAAGCCTTCATGAAGATGCTGATGCCGAGCCATGCGAAGGTCGTCCAGCCTTACCGCGACGTGCATCCGATCTTCTCGCGCTCGGGCATCGAAGCCCAGCTCGACCGCATGCTCCAGCCGCAGGTGACGCTGAAGTCCGGCGGCTACATCATCATCAACCAGACAGAGGCGCTCGTCTCGATCGACGTCAACTCCGGCCGCTCGACGCGCGAGCACTCCATCGAGGAGACCGCGCTGCAGACGAACCTGGAAGCGGCGGAAGAAGTGGCGCGCCAGCTTCGCCTGCGCGACCTTGCCGGCCTCGTCGTCATCGACTTCATCGACATGGAGGAGAAGCGCAACAACCGGGCCGTCGAGAAGCGTCTGAAGGACCATCTCAAGAACGACCGCGCGCGCATCCAGGTCGGCCGCATCTCGCATTTCGGCCTCCTGGAAATGTCGCGCCAGCGCATCCGCGCCTCGGTTCTCGAATCGACTATGCAGACCTGCCCGCACTGCAACGGCACGGGCCATATCCGCTCGCAGTCGTCCGTCGCGCTGCATGTCCTGCGCGGCATCGAGGAATATCTCCTCAAGAACACGACGCACAACATCACCGTCCGCACCACGCCGGATATCGCGCTCTACCTGCTCAACCATAAGCGCGGCACGATCATCGACTATGAGGCCCGCTTCGGCGTCGTCATCATCATCGAGGCGGATGCACATGTCGGCGCGCAGCACTTCGCGATCGACCGTGGCGAGCCCGTCGAGAACCCGGTCAAGATCGAGCAGATCCTTCACTTCGAGCCGGAGCCGGAAGACGACGACGTCGTCATCGAGGACGAGATCGACGAGGAAGAGGAAGAAGCAGCCCGCCCGGCCGCCGCCGCGCAGGGGGCCCAGTCCGCCTCCTCCGACGAGAACGGCCGCAACAAGCGCAAGCGCCGCCGCCGCCGTCGCGGCCGTGGCCGCGAGAACGGCGAAGGCGCGGATACCGCCTCCTTCGGCGGCGAACAGGCCGGCGACGAAGACGCGCTCGATGACGACGATGCCGAGGGCGATAGCGAAGAGGGTGCGGAAACCGTACAGGCCGATGCCGGCGAAAGCTCCGAGCAGCGCCGCAAGCGCCGCCGCCGCGGCAAGCGCGGTGGCCGCCGCAACCGCCCCGAGGACGGTGTGGAAGCAGCAGCCGATGGCGACGAGGCCGAAAGCGACGGCGATAGCGACGAGGATGCGGCAGACGACGCCGTCACCGTCGCGGCCGAGGTCGCCGAAGTAGACGTCGCCGCCGAGGAAGCGCCGGCCGAAGCGGTTGCCGAAGAGGCGCCCGCCAAGCCGAAGCGCGCACGCCGCAGCCGCGCCAAGGCCGCAGCCGAAGCGCCGGCCGACGAAGCTGCCCGCAGCGAGATCGAGGCGCAGCCCGCAGTGGCTCCGGCCGAGCCGGAAGCCGAAGCGACGCCGGCCGAACCGGAAGTCGAGACGGCCGCCGCCGACCTCGACGAGCCGGCAAAGCCGGTCCGCGCGAACCGCGACATCAGCAACATCGCCTCCGAACCGGTGGTGAAGTCTTCCACGGCCAAGGAAAGCGCGCCGGGAGACGAGCCAGAAAAGCCCAAGAAGGGCGGCTGGTGGCAGCGCCGCGGCTTCTTCTAAGAAGCTGCTAGCATTACGGAATCGAGAAGGCCCGGTGAAAACCGGGCCTTTTGCTTGAATGGGAATCGGGTGGTTGCGCGCTCCTCCTTCTGCGACATGGCTGTCGTCAGAACCAACAGGAGTCCCCCATGACACGCCTCGACAACAAGGTCGCCATCATCACCGGCGCAAGCTCCGGCATTGGCCGGGCCGCCGCGCTGCTTTTCGCCCGGCAGGGTGCGAAGGTCGTGCTTTCGGCGCGCGGACGCGAACGGCTGGAATCGGTCGCCGACGAAATCCGCGCGGCCGGCGGTTCGGTCTTCGCCGTTGCCGGCGATGTGAGCGAGGAAGCGCATCACGAAGCGCTGGTCGATGCCGCGCGGACGGAATTCGGCGGGCTCGACATCGCCTTCAACAATGCCGGCACGACGGGACCGGTCGGCGCCCTCACCGCGCTTTCCATGGCCGAATGGCAGGAGGTGCTCGGCGTCAACCTGACGAGCGGTTTCCTCGCCGCCAAATACCAGCTCCCGGCCATGGAGGCCCGGGGCGGCGGCAGCCTCGTCTTTACCTCCACTTTCGTCGGCTATACCGCCGGCTTTCCCGGCCTTGCGGCCTATGCAGCCTCGAAATCCGGCCTTGTCGGCCTGGTGCAGGTGCTGGCCTCCGAATACGGACCGAAGGACATCCGCGTGAACGCGCTTCTGCCCGGCGCGACGGATACGCCGATGGGCCGCGAAGTGGCCAATACGCCCGAGGCGCTGCAATTCGTCGCCGGCCTCAACGCCTTCAAGCGCATCGCCGCACCGGAAGAAATCGCGGAAGCGGCGCTCTTCCTCTGCTCGCCGGCCGCGAGCTTCACGACCGGCACGGCGATGCTCGTCGACGGCGGCGTGTCGATCAACCGCGTCTGAGAAAGTGACTCAGGTGCCTGAAAGATCGATTCCGCCTGCGGGCGCAAGCCATTGAAGCGGAATCGCTTTCGGCCTCAGGCGAGCCAGCGCGCGAGGCGGTCGACCGCCTCGCTCATCTCCCCGAAGGAGCCGGCATAGGAAAAGCGCATGGTGTGGTGGCCGTCGCGCGGATCGAAATCGATGCCGGGCGTCGCGGCCACATCCGTCTCGACCAGCATGCGGCGGGCGAAGGCCATGCTGTCATTGGTGAAGCGGCTCACATCGACATAGGCGTAAAAGGCGCCGTCCATCGGCGAGGCGATGGAGAAGCCGAGCTGCGGCAGGCGCTCGACGAGGAAATCGCGGTTCACGCGATAGGCGTCGCGATAGACGTTCAGTTCCGCCTCCGCGCCCAGCGCGGCCTCCGCCGCGATCTGCGACAGTTCCGGCGCGGAGATGTAGAGGCTCTGCGCGATGCGCTCGACGGGGCGCACCAGCTTTTCCGGCAGCACCATCCAGCCGATCCGCCAGCCGGTCATGCAATAGTATTTCGAGAAGGAGTTGATGATCACCGCATCGTCGCCGAATTCCAACGCCGTCGCTTCCTCGCCGACGAAGGTGAGGCCGTGGTAGATCTCGTCCGAGATGAAGGCGATGCCGTTATCCCGGCAATAGGCGGACAAAGCCGCGAGATTGGCGCGGCCCGTAACGGTGCCGGTCGGATTGGCGGGGCTTGCCAGCAGCACGCCGTCGATGCGGCCCGCCGCCTGCAAGGCCTCAGGCGTCAGCGTGAAACCGTTCTCGGCGCTCACCTCGATCTCTACCGTCTCGATGCCGAGCGCGGCAAGGATGTTGCGGTAGGCCGGATAGCCGGGCCGCGCGATGGCGACGCGGTCGCCGGCATCGAACAGCGCGAGGAAGGCGAGGTTGAAGCCGGCGGAGGAGCCCGTGGTGATGGCGATGCGGCCGGGATCGACAGTAACGCCGTGGCGGCTCCGGTAGAAATCCGCAATGGCCTGCCGCAGCGAAAGAAGGCCCAGCGCGTCCGTATAACCGATGCGGCCGATCTCCAGCGCCCGGCGCGCAGCCTCGCGGGCGGCCTGTGGCGCGGGATGGACGGGCTGGCCGACGGCCATCGAGATCACCGGCCGGCCGGCCGCGCGGCGCTTCGTCGCCTCGGCGAGCACGTCCATGGCATGAAAGGGTTCGACTGCACCGCGGCGGGAGAGTTTCATGGACTGGCCTTCCGGTTCAAGATTGCCGCCTTCTTGCCGCAAGACGCCGGCATTCACAATCCCGCGAGGGCCGAAAATCCGCCGCTTTTGCCCTATCGTTTGCATGCCGCCCGCCATAAGGTCGTTGAAAGCGCCGCGCAGCGCATTGACGCGCGGGTGCCGCCAATGGCACTTCTCCGGCGCACCAAGGACGAGGACAGGACAGACATGACATTCAGGACGAAGCTCGCGGCCACCGTCGCCCTCACCATCGCGGCTGCGGCGCCCCTTCCCGCTCTCGCCCTCGACGACGCGCAGAAGAAGGAGATGGGCGAGTTCATCAAGGAATATCTCGTCGAGAATCCGGAAATCCTCATCGACGTGCAGGAAGCCCTGCAGAAGAAGCAGGAAGCCCAGCAGCAGGCCAAGGCCCAGTCCGCCATCACCGACAACGAGAAGGCGATCTTCTCCTCGCCCTATGACATTTCGCTCGGCAATCCGAAGGGCGACGTCACCATCGTCGAGTTCTTCGACTACAATTGCGGCTACTGCAAGCGCGCCCTTTCCGACATGGACGAGCTGCTGAAGGAGGACAAGAACATCCGCTTCGTCCTCAAGGAGCTGCCGATCCTCGGCCCCGATTCGCTCGCCGCCCACAAGGTGAGCGCCGCCTTCCGCGATCTCGCGCCGGAGAAATACGGCGAGTTCCACCGCGCCCTGCTCGGCGGCGAAGGTCGTGCGACGGAGGAGAGCGCCATCGCGCTCGCCGCCAGCATGGGCGTTGCGGAAGCCGATATCCGCAAGACCATGACCGAGAAGCCGCATGACGACGCCGTGCGCCAGGCCTATTCGCTGGCCAACGACCTCGGCATCACCGGCACGCCCTCCTACGTGCTCGGCCAGGAAATGGTCTTCGGCGCCGTCGGCGCGGACGAGCTCAAGCAGAAGATCGCCAATGTCCGCGCCTGCGGCAAGGCGAACTGCTCGTAAGCGCCATTTTCTCGCCATGCTGGCCGTGTTGAGCCCTTGGCTTGTGGACACGTCCTTTCGACCGGCAAAGCCCCACGCCTTGGGGCTTTCCCTGTGGAAACCGCCGGTCTATAGGTAAATCTCTATCCAGCATGCGGAATTGCGAATGGCTTTACCCCTTTTCGTGCTCAACGGCCCCAACCTGAACGCACTCGGCAAGCGCGAGCCCGGTATCTATGGCGGCCAGACGCTCGCCGATATCGAAGCGCTCTGCAAGACCGAGGGCGAGAAGCTGGGCTTTGCCGTCGAGTTCCGCCAGTCCAACCATGAAGGCGATCTGGTCGACTGGATCCATGAGGCCGGCGATGTCGCTGCCGGCGTCGCCATCAACGCCGGTGCCTATACCCACACCTCGATCGCGCTGCACGACGCCATCCGCGCCGTGAAGGTCCCGGTCGTCGAACTGCACCTTTCCAACGTGCATGCCCGCGAGGAATTCCGCCACAAATCGATGATCGCGCCCGCCGTGAAGGGCGTCATCTGCGGTTTCGGCGCGCAAAGCTATGTCCTCGCGCTCCATGCGCTGTCATCCATCACGAAATAAGAAGAACCAGAGGCTCACTTCCATGGCTGAAAAGAAACACGGCATCGATCAGGCTCTGATCCGCGATCTCGCCAATATCCTCAACGAGACGGACCTGACGGAGATCGAAGTGGAGCAGGACGACCTGCGCATCCGCGTCTCGCGCGCCGGCACGCCGCAATATGTCCAGGCGCCAATCGCCGCACCCGTTGCCGCCGCCAGCGCAGCGCCCGCACCGGCCGCCGCAGCAGCCGCGCCCGCCGATGCCCGCAGCAACAAGAACGCCGTGACCGCGCCGATGGTGGGCACCGCCTATCTTTCGCCCGCCCCGGGCGCACGCCCCTTCATTGAAGTCGGCGCGAGCGTCAAGGAAGGCCAGACCATCCTCATCATCGAAGCGATGAAGACGATGAACCAGATCCCCGCGCCGCGTTCGGGCAAGGTCACCGAAATCCTCGTCTCGGATGCGAGCCCGGTCGAATATGGCGAACCGCTGATCGTCATCGAATAAGGCGGGTCCCATGATCTCCAAAGTCCTCATTGCCAACCGCGGCGAAATCGCCCTTCGCGTCCTCCGGGCGTGCAAGGAGCTGGGCATCGCCACGGTCGCCGTGCATTCGACGGCCGACGCCGACGCCATGCATGTGCGCCTTGCCGACGAGAGCGTGTGCATCGGCCCGCCGCCGTCGCGCGAAAGCTACCTGAACATCCATCAGATCGTCGCGGCCTGCGAGATCACCGGCGCCGACGCCGTGCATCCGGGCTACGGCTTCCTGTCGGAGAACGCCAAGTTCGCCGAAATCCTCGACGCGCACGGCATCACCTTCATCGGCCCGACGGCGGAACATATCCGCATCATGGGCGACAAGATCACCGCCAAGCAGACCGCGCAGGAACTCGGCATTCCCGTCGTTCCCGGCTCCGACGGCGAGGTGAAGCCGGAGAACGCGCTGGAAGTCGCCCGCAAGATCGGCTTCCCGGTTCTCATCAAGGCGACCGCCGGCGGCGGCGGCCGCGGCATGAAGGTCGCCAAGACCGAGGCCGACCTTGAAGAAGCGGTCTCGACCGCCCGTTCCGAGGCGCTTGCCGCCTTCGGCAACGACGCCGTCTACATGGAAAAGTACCTCGGCAAGCCGCGCCATATCGAAATCCAGGTCGTAGGCGACGGCATGGGCAACGCGGTTCACCTCGGCGAGCGCGACTGCTCCCTGCAGCGCCGCCACCAGAAGGTCTGGGAAGAAGCCAATTCCCCTGCCCTCAATGTCGAGCAGCGCATGAAGATCGGCCAGATCTGCGCCGACGCCATGAAGAAGCTGAAGTATCGCGGCGCCGGCACGATCGAATTCCTCTACGAGAACGGCGAGTTCTATTTCATCGAAATGAACACCCGCCTCCAGGTGGAGCATCCGATCACCGAGGCCATTACCGGCATCGACCTCGTGCACGAGCAGATCCGCGTCGCCTCCGGCGCCGGCCTTTCGGTCAGCCAGGAAGACATCGTCTTCTCCGGCCATGCCATCGAGTGCCGCATCAATGCCGAGGACCCGCGCACCTTCGTTCCCTCGCCGGGCACGATCACGCATTTCCATGCGCCGGGCGGTCTTGGCGTGCGCGTCGATTCGGGCGCCTATCAGGGCTACCGCATCCCGCCCTACTACGACAGCCTGATCGGCAAGCTGATCGTGCATGGCCGCACCCGCGTCGAATGCATGATGCGCCTGCGCCGCGTGCTGGACGAGTTCGTCATCGACGGCATCAAGACGACGCTGCCGCTCTTCCAGGACCTGATCGGCAACCAGGACATCGCCAACGGCGACTATGACATCCACTGGCTGGAAAACTATCTGGCCAGCAAGACCGACGCCTGAGGAGGCGTCGGCTCTGATGGCGGGGCGCCGCAGAAAGCACCCGGAAATCACCCCGGAACTGCTGCTGCGCGCCTATTCCATCGGGCTCTTCCCGATGGCCGATTCGGCGGACGACCCCGAGCTCTTCTGGGTCGAGCCGGACCTGCGGGGGGTCATCCCCCTCGACGGTTTCCACGTCTCGCGCAGCCTCGCCAAGACGATCCGCAAGAAGCCCTTCGACATCCGTTTCGATACCGCCTTCGACGCGGTGGTGGCGGCCTGCGCAGAAGCTGCGCCGGACCGGCCCTCGACATGGATCAACGCCAGGATCAAGTCGCTCTACGGCACCCTGCACCGCATGGGCCATGCGCATTCCGTGGAAGCTTGGGAGGGCGGTCAACTTGTCGGCGGCCTCTACGGCGTCTCACTGGGTGCGGCTTTCTTCGGGGAGAGCATGTTCTCGCGGCGCACGGACGCCTCGAAGGTCTGCCTGGTGGCGCTGGTGGAGCGGCTGAAGGCGAACGGCTTCCGCCTGCTCGATACGCAATTCACCACCGAGCACCTCAAGACGTTCGGTGCGATCGACGTGCCGAAGATCGAATACGAGGACATGCTGGCGAACGCGCTGGCCTCACCGCACCTGCCGTTTTAGTCCGGGGACGGCGGCGTTGGTGGATACTCGGGTAAAGCCCGAGGATGACACAAGAAGAACAGGTTTACGACAAAAGCAGCGATTGCCGCTCCGTTCCATGCTGGCTGCGTAGAATGGGGGCCGCCTATGGGCTCGCATCAATGGGGTGGAAAACGTTCTCTCCCCCGTCATCCCCGGCTCGACCGAGGATCCACCGGGGCAAACGCCAACCTCAGTAAAAATGCCTTACTGCGCCTTCGCCTCGGAGCCTTCCGGCGGCGGGACGTCCGACTTCGCCTTGCACTCGGTCAGCCAGACGTCATAGACGGGGTGCTCCACGGCGTTGAGGCCGGGGCTGTCGGCGAACATCCAGCCCGTGAAGATGCGGCGGATCTTGCGGTCGAGGGTGATCTCGTCGACCTCGACGAAGGAGGTGATCTTCTGCGCCTCGGTATCGTCGCGGCTGTAGCAGACCTTCGGCGTCACCTGGAGCGCGCCGAACTGCACGGTCTCGCCGATATAGACGTCGAAGCTGGTAATGCGGCCGGTGATCTTGTCGATACCGGAAAAGGTGGCGACGGGGTTTTCGATACGCGCGGCGCTGGCCGCGACGGGCGCCATGGCGAGACCTGCGGCCGCCGCCGCAAGCGCGACCGAAAGGAACCGCCCTGCGGGGCCTGCCCGTGAAAACCCTGCTGTCATCGATGCCGTCTCCTGCGATCCGAACCGGCCGCCGCCGGTCGCTTCGAGCTACCGGCGAAATGTGGCCAAATCGGTATCAGTTGCCCGGCGTCCAGGCGTCGTAGTCACCCGTCACGCGCGGACGTTCGCCGGCAGCGGCAAGCGAGCCTGGCGGGCGGTAGGCCTGCGAGGTGCCCGTCGGGTTCGGGCGGTGCGGCTTCTGCCATTCGCGCGCCTTGTAGTCCTCGTCGGCGGGCGAAACATCGGTGCGGTGATGCATCCAACCGTGCCAGCCGGCCGGGATGGCGGAGGCTTCGGCATAGCCGTTATAGATCACCCAGCGGCGCGTGCGGCCTTCCGAATCCTTGCCGCCCTGATAGTAGACGTTGCCGAATTCGTCCTGGCCGACCCGGGTGCCGAAGCGCCAGGTATGGAAACGGGTGCCGATCGTCTGACCGTTCCACCAGGTAAAAATCTGCTTGAGAAGGTTCATGGGCTGGCGTCCTTGGCAAGGCCGTGCCGGAAGCGCGGCCCGAGACTAATTGTTCGCCCGCTGGCGCGGGTGATATTTCTTCCGCTTATGGCGCGGCAGCGCCGGAATGTCCAGCGATTCCCGCGCCTTCGCACACGGCTTTTCGTCCCGATCAACCGTGAAGCGGCTTCTCGTAGACGTGAAGCGGCACGCCCGAGACGTCATCCGCCGTGTGCTTCGCCTCCCCGACCTTGACGAAGCCATGCGCAAGATAGAAGGCGACGGCCGCGTCATTGCGCGGATCGACCTCCAGCAGCATGGCATCGGCGTCGGGAAAGCAGGTTTCGAGCTCGGCGAACATGTCGCGGCCGATGCCCTGGCGCTGGTGGCGCGGCAGCACGTAGAGCTGGTGCAGGAGCGCCGTCTTCGGCCGGTCCTTCGACATGGCGACATAGCCCATGCCGGCCAGCTCGCCGCCGTTGTCGGCGACGACGAATTCGCTGTCCTTGCGTTCCAGCCGGGCTTTGAGCGCCGGCACGGAATGCCAGCGCGCGGTGATCTCGCTCACCTTGTCGGGCCCGTAGAGCGCGTCATAGGTCGCATGCCACGTCTCGGCCAGAAGCGCGCTGACTTTTGGCAGATCGCGCTCGGAGGCCGTACGGACGAAGAACACGGGATTACTCCTCGATACCGAGCTTTGCCTTGACGAGGGCCTGGACGGCCTGTGGATTGGCCTTGCCGCCCGTCGCCTTCATGACCTGGCCGACGAACCAGCCGGCAAGCGTCGGCTTGGCCTTGACCTTCTCGACCTGGTCCGGGTTCGCGGCGATGATCTCGTCCACGGCCTTCTCGATGGCGCCGGTGTCCGTGACCTGCTTGAGGCCGCGCGCCTCGACGATCTCGGCCGGATTGCCGCCCTCGTTCCAGACGATCTCGAAGAGGTCCTTGGCGATCTTGCCGGAAATGGTGCCGTCCTTGATGAGGTCGATGATGCCACCGAGCTGAGCGGGGGAAACCGGAGTCTCTTCAATGGCTTTGCCGTCCTTGTTCAAGGCGCCCAGCAAGTCGTTGATGACCCAGTTGGCGGCGATCTTGCCGTCGCGGGCGGCGGCCACGGCCTCGTAATAGTCGGCGATCGCCTTTTCCGAGACGAGCACGGAGGCGTCGTAGACGGAAAGGCCGAGATCCTTGACGAAGCGGATCTTCTTGTCGTCCGGCAGTTCCGGCAGGTCGGCCAGAAGCTTGCCGACGAATTCGTTGTCGAATTCCAGCGGCAGGAGGTCCGGGTCGGGGAAGTAGCGATAATCGTGCGCGTCTTCCTTGGAGCGCATGGAGCGCGTCTCGCCCTTGCCCGGATCGAAGAGACGGGTTTCCTGGTCGATCACGCCGCCGTCCTCCAGAATGCCGATCTGGCGGCGCGCCTCGTATTCGATGGCCTGGCCGATGAAGCGGATGGAGTTGACGTTCTTGATCTCGCAGCGCGTGCCGAAGGGCTCGCCCGGACGGCGCACCGAGACGTTGACGTCGGCGCGCATGGAGCCTTCGTCCATGTTGCCGTCGCAGGTGCCGAGATAGCGCACGATGGAGCGCAGCTTCGTCATATAGGCCTTGGCCTCGTCCGAGGAACGCATGTCCGGCTTGGAGACGATCTCCATCAGCGCGACGCCCGAGCGGTTGAGGTCGACATAGGACATGGTCGGATGCTGGTCGTGCATCGACTTGCCGGCATCCTGCTCAAGGTGCAGGCGCTCGATACCGATCTCGATATCCTCGAAATTACCCTGACGATCCGGGCCGAGCGAGATGGTGATCTTGCCCTCGCCGACGATCGGGTCCTTGAACTGCGAAATCTGGTAGCCCTGCGGCAGGTCGGGATAGAAGTAGTTCTTGCGGTCGAAGATCGAACGGTGGTTGATCTGCGCCTTGAGGCCGAGGCCCGTGCGCACCGCCTGCCTGACGCATTCGATATTGATGACCGGCAGCATGCCGGGCATCGCGGCATCAACCAGCGAGACATTGGCGTTCGGCGCCTTGCCGAACTCGGTCGACGCGCCGGAGAAGAGCTTGGAATTGGAAAGGACCTGCGCGTGGACCTCCATGCCGATGATGACTTCCCAGTCGCCGGTGGCGCCGGGGATCAAGCGTTTCGGATCGGGAGTGCGGACGTCGACGAGGGTCATTGCAGGCTCTTTTTGTGGTGTCTTCGGTGCTGTCTCGGTAGAACATATGGGCAAGCGGCGCAAGGTTTTCAGCGGGTGCCGTCCACCCTCGTTAGCCAAGCCGCAAGGATGACCGGCTAAAAGCATGCCATGGGCACGACAACAACGCTTTTCGTCATCTTCCTTCTCTTCAACGTCGTCACGTTCTGCCTCTACTGGTGGGACAAGAAAGCGTCGCGGGACGGCCATTGGCGCGTTTCCGAAGCGCGGCTGCTGCAGTTCGCCTTCCTCGGCGGCAGTCTCGGCGCGGTCGCCGCGCAGCGGCTGCTGCGGCATAAGACGCGCAAGGAGCCGTTCCGCACGCAGCTCATGGCGATCCTCATCCTGCATGTGGCGATCGTCCCTGTGGCCCTGATCTTCGGCCCTAGTCTCCTCGATATGCTGCGTGCCGGCTGAGCGGCCTCCTGCCGACATGTGTTGACATGCGGCAGGATTCGTAACTATTATTGTTACATGAAAAGAAACAGCCGCCTTTCCGCCGTGCTCCATGCACTCATGCACATGGCCGAGCGCGAGGAGCCGATGACCTCGGACGATCTTGCGCTCTGCCTCGACACCAATGCCGTCGTCGTCCGGCGCACCATGGCCGGGCTGCGCGAGGCCGGCCTCGTGCAATCCGGCCGCGGCCATGGCGGCGGCTGGCATTTCGCCCGGCCGCTCGCCGAAATCTCGCTGCTCGACATCTACAATGCGCTCGGCGAGCCGATCCTCTTCCAGATCGGCCCGGCGACGGAAATGCCGGGCTGCGTGGTCGAGCAATCCGTCAACCGGGTGGTCGGCGAGGCGCTGAAGGATGCCGAGGCGATCCTGATGGCGCGCTTCGCCGGCACGACGCTGGCCGATCTCGCCGCCGATTTCCGGGTGGCGGCGAAACACTGCCGGGCCGATACCGGCTGAAGGCAGCCAATTCCCAAGACCTGCATCGAACGGGCGGCACCGGCCGGCCGAACGATGCCGCTCGCTCCATAGAAAGGATGAACCATGACCGAAGACGCCATCATCATCGGCGGGGGCTTTGCCGGCCTTTCCGCCGCCATGCAGCTCGCCCGCGCCCGCCGCCGCATCACCATTGTCGACACCGGCGAGCCACGCAACCGCTTCGCCGCCCATTCGCACGGCTTCCTCGCGCAGGACGGAAGGCCGGGCGGCGAGATCCTTGCCGATGCCCGCCGCCAGCTTGCCGCCTATGAGACCGTGACCTTCCGCGATGCGCCGGCCGAGCGGCTGGAGGGGGCAAGGGACGCCTTCTCCGTGGTCACCGGCGACGGCGGGCGGATCGCGGCGCGTCGCGTGCTGCTCGCGACGGGTTTCGAGGACCGGCTGCCCGCCATTCCGGGCCTTGCGGAGCGCTGGGGCGAGACGGTGCTGCATTGCCCCTATTGCCACGGCTATGAAGTGGGCGGCGGGCCGGTCGGGGTGCTCGCGCGCACGGCGGAGGCCGCGCGCTTTGCGGCAGTGGTCGCCGACTGGGGCAATGTCACGCTCTTCACCAATCAGGTGCCGGAGCCGGACGAAGAGGCCCTTGCCGTTCTCGCGAAACGCAACGTGAAGCTGCGGCCGGGCCGCGTCACCGCCATTTCGGATGGCCCTGACGGCATGCTTGCCGTCGAGACCGGCCCCGGCATTCCGACGCTGGTCAAGGCGCTGTTCGTCATGCCGGAGGCGCGGGTGCGCAGCGCCATTCCGGCCGAACGCGGCCTGAGGCTGAAGGAGACGCCCGTCGGCAGCATCGTCGACACCGACGACACCGGCCAGACCTCCCTGCCCGGCCTCTATGCCGCCGGCGACATCGCGCTCGGCGCTGCCAATATCTCGCTCGCCTCCGCCAATGGCGTGAAGACCGGCGTCTTCCTGCACCATTCGCTGATCTGGCCCGCGCATTGACCTTTAGGGATGTCCCGGCTATTTCCGGGGCATCCGCAATGGAGTTTTGATGTCTAGCTCTGAGGCCCGCTGAAGACCCTGCCCGCGAAAGCTTGCGCGCAGGGTCGGAAAAACGATGAGCCCTGCCACCCCTCGGTGGCGGAACGTTTTTTCGCGTTCATTCGAACGCCGGACGGATTCTCAGGACAATGGACATTTCACGCGCCGAACAGCGCATCCTCCACCTGCTCGCCCAGGGCGGCAGGATCGACATCGAAAAAGACGACGACACCCGCAAGATCGTGACGGTCGCCTGCATCACGCGGGATGGCTGGCGGGCGAGCGGCCTCGACCTCGAACTTTTCCGCAAGCTGAAACGCCGGCGCTGCATCGCCTCCTCAGGCGGCAGGCCCTACCGCATCACGCAGCGGGGCCTGGAGCTGGTGCGCGCGCAGCAGGACAACCAGTAAACGACGGGCAGTGAAGCGACGGGAGGCGCGGCGAAAGCCCGCCTCCCTCAAAAACCGCCTGGCCCGTAGCCGATCGGCTCGTCCGCGACGAGCTGCCGGCGCAGGCCGATCGATTCGACGTTGCGGTCGAGCCGCGGCGAATAATCCACCGACAGCCAACTCACCGAATAGCCGTGCTTCTCAAAGAAGGCGACGGCCGCGGTGTTGCGCGCATGCGTCTGGAGGCGCGCGGCCTCCAATCCGGCCGCGACGATCTCGTTTTCCATGGCGGCAAGCAGGGCGGAACCGAGCCCCTTCCTCTGCTGCGGCGGATCGATCCAGAGATCGGTGATCTCGTCGTCCAGCGCCTCGCGCGAGGCCCAGCCCGCAAGGACGCCGCCGAATTCGGCGACGCTGGCGCGCAGCCAATGGCTTGCAAGGAACTGCTGGAAGGCATTGCGGGCGTGATCGCGCCGCACCTGGAGGTCGGCCACGCCGGTGACGGCCTGTTCCCAGGCCCGGACGCCGATGTCGATCAGCGCCGGTACATCTTCCTCGAGGGCATTGCGAACGGTGATCATGCGGCTCTCTCCGCCACCATCAAAGCACCGCGCTGCGCGGTTGGCGAGAGACGCCGACCGCTATCCACGGAGATGATGAAGCGGCGGAAGCCGATAAGGGGCCGGACGCCCCCTTACCACCAGCGCGTCGGCGCGAAGCGGCCGGCGGCCTTCTCGATGACGTGGGCCGTCTTGAAGAGGGTTTCCTCCTCGAAGGGCTTGCCGATGAGCTGGAGGCCGAGCGGCAGGCCCTTGTGGTCGAGGCCGGCGGGAACGGAAAGGCCCGGCAGGCCGGCCATGTTCACCGTCACCGTGAAGATGTCGTTGAGATACATCTTCACCGGATCGGAGGCGAGGTCCTCGTCGGCGATGCCGAAGGCCGACGACGGGGTCGCAGGCGTCAGGATGGCGTCGACGCCGGCATGGAAGGCCAGCTCGAAGTCGCGCTTGATCAGCGTGCGCACCTTCTGGGCCTGCAGGTAATAGGCGTCGTAATAGCCGGCCGAGAGCACATAGGTGCCGATCATGATGCGGCGCTTGACCTCGGTGCCGAAGCCGGCCGCGCGGGTCTTCTCGTACATGTCGACGATATCCTTGCCGTCGACGCGCAGGCCGTAGCGCACGCCGTCGTAGCGGGCAAGGTTCGAGGAGGCTTCCGCCGGGGCGACGATGTAATAGGCCGGCAGGGCGTATTTCGTGTGCGGCAGGGAGATGTCGACGACATCGGCGCCGGCATCCTTCAACCAGGCGATGCCCTGCTGCCAGAGCGCCTCGATCTCCTCCGGCATGCCGTCGACGCGGTATTCGCGCGGAATGCCGATGCGCATGCCCTTCAGCGACTGGCCGAGCGAGGCTTCGTAATCCGGCACCGGCAGGTCGACCGAGGTCGTGTCCTTGGCGTCGACGCTGGCCATGGATTTGAGGAGGATCGCCGCGTCGCGGACGTCGCGGGCGATGGGGCCGGCCTGGTCGAGCGAGGAGGCGAAGGCGACGATGCCCCAGCGCGAGCAGCGGCCATAGGTCGGCTTGATGCCGACCGTGCCGGTGAAGGCGGCGGGCTGGCGGATCGAGCCGCCGGTATCCGTAGCGGTCGCGCCGGCGCACAGGAACGCGGCGACGGCGGCGGCCGAACCGCCCGAGGAGCCGCCCGGCACGAGATCGGCGTTGGAGCCGGACGCGCGCCACGGGTTCTTCACCGGGCCGTAGTAGGAGGACTCGTTGGAGGAGCCCATGGCGAACTCGTCCATGTTCAGCTTGCCGAGCATGACGGCGCCGTCGTTCCAGAGGTTCTGCGTGACGGTCGATTCGTATTTCGGCTTGAAGCCGTCGAGGATGTGACTGCAGGCCTGCGTGTGCACGCCTTCGGTGGCGAAGAGGTCCTTGATGCCGAGGGGGATGCCTTCCAGCGCACCCGCCTTGCCGGCGGCTATGCGGGCGTCGGAGGCCTTCGCCATCTCGCGCGCCTTTTCCGGCGTGACGGTCACATAGGCGTTGAGCGCGCCATTCGCGGCCTCGATCGCGCCGAGATAGGCCTCCGTCAGCTCGACGGCGGTGATCTCCTTGGCGCCGAGCTTTTCGCGGGCTTCGGCAATGGTGAGGCGAGTCAGGTCGGTCATGTTTCGGTCACTTCGGGTCAGGCAGCGGAAAGCTGCTTTTGATAGAATACGGAATAGGGCGAATCCGGGTAGTCCAGCACGGGTCCGCAGCGGGAGAAGCCGGCCTTCTCGTAGACCGCCCAGGCCGCCGGATGCCGGTCGCCGGTTTCGAGGACCAGCGTCGTGATCCCCTCGCGTTGGGCGGTGGCGATAATCTCGCCGAGAATGCGGCGGCCGACGCCCTGCCCCTGCCATTCGGGCCGGGTGAACATGCGCTTCACCTCGCCCGTCGTTTCGCAATGGCGCTTCAGCGCGCCGCAGCCGACGATGACATCCCCGTCGCGGGCGATCCAGACCGTGACGGTCGGCTCCGCCATCTCTTCGACAGTGAGATGATAGCAGACCTCCGGCGGCGAGAGTTCGAGCAGGACCGTGTTCAGTTCCGCGATCAGCGTGCGAACCTCATCCTGCAGCGGGCTCTCGATGGCGAGGGTGACAGGCAAGGATTACTCCACCACCTTCGGAACCTGGAAGAAGTTGCGGTCGGACGCCGGGGCATTGGCGACGATATCGTCCGCCTTGTTGCCGTCGTTGACGACGTCTTCGCGCTTGCGCATCTCCATGGGCGTGACGGATGTCATCGGCTCGACGCCCTCGACATTCACCTCGGAAAGCTGCTCGACGAAGCCGAGGATGCCGTTCAGCTCGCCCATCATGCGGCTTGCCTCTTCCTCGCTGACGGCGATGCGGGCAAGGCGCGCGACGCGCTTCACGGTGGCTAGATCTACGGACATGGATGGTCTCCGACAGGAAATTTCCTACCCGCTATACTGACCAAGCCCAAGGGGCGCAACGGGGGAATGCCCCCTTTGCGGCCCCTCGCCGCTTTTCCGGCTGCTCAGCGCGATACCGAGCCGCCGACCTTCGGCACCTCGATCTTCGCCGACGCGCCGTCCATCGCCTGCACGAAGAGGTCGGCCGTCTGGTCGATGATGCCGAAGGAGCCGTAGTGGCAGGGCAGAACGGTGTCGAACTTGAAGAAGCGCTGGCAGGCGAGCGCCGCCACGGCACCGCCCATGGTGAAGCGGTCGCCGATCGGCACGAGGCCGATTTCCGGCTGGTGCAGCTCATTGACCAGCGCCATGTCGGAGAAGATGTCGGTGTCGCCCATGTGGTATAGCGTCGGCTCGTCCTCGAAATGGAGGACGAGGCCATTGGCATTGCCGAGCGAATGGGAAACGCCGTCCTCGGTGATCTGTGCGGAGGAATGGAGCGCATTGACGAAGGTGGTCGAGAAGCCGTCGAAATGCACGGTGCCGCCGGTATTGCCCATGTCGACCTTCTCCACGCCCTTCGCGCCGAGCCAGGCGGCAAGGTCCGCATTGGCGAGAACCGTCGCGCCGGTTTCCTTCGCGATCCCGATCGTATCGCCGACATGGTCGCCGTGGCCGTGGGTCAAAAGGACATGGGTGAGGCCGGCGACGGCGTCCTTGCGGGTCGATTCGTCGAAGGCGGGATTGCCGGTGAAGAACGGGTCGATGAGGATTCTGGCTTTCGCCGTTTCGATCCGGAAGGCGGAGTGGCCGAGCCAGGTGATTTTCATGCGTCTTCTCCCGATAGATTGCCTATCTGCAATATAGAGCCTCGCAAGCCGTTTCCATCCACGGCGCGAACGTTATAAGCGTGGGACCTACAACCACACTATCGAGGAAACCGCCATGAGCGACGACGATTATATCTATGACGAAGCAACCGGCGAATGGCGTCCGGCCTCCGAGATCGCGGCGGAAAAGGCCGCGGCGAACGTCGTGCTCGATGCCGCAGGCAATGTGCTGGCCGACGGCGATTCGGTCGTACTCATCAAGGACCTGAAGGTGAAGGGCGCCGGGCAGACGCTCAAGCAGGGCACCGTCATCAAGACGATCCGCCTCACCGACAATCCGGAGGAGATCGATTGCCGGCACGACGCCATCAAGGGGCTGGTGCTGCGCACCGAATTCGTCCGCAAGCGCTGAGGGCTTTTCATGGCGACGCTCACCCTCGAAGAACTGGCGGCGATTCTCGGCCCCGGCCAGCCGATCGCCGGCCTCGACCTCGGCACCAAGACCATCGGCCTTTCCGTCTCGGACCTCGGCCGGCGGCTGGCGACGCCTCGGCCGGTGCTGAAACGGGTGAAGTTCACGCAGGATGCCGAGGTGCTGCTCGCCTTTGCCGAAAAGGAGAAGGTCGTCGCCTTCGTCATCGGCCTGCCGATGAACATGGACGGCAGCGCCGGCCCGCGCGTGCAGGCGACACGCGCCTTCGTGCGCTCGATGGCCGACAAGACCGACATCCCCTTCGTCTTCTGGGACGAGCGGCTGTCGACGGTCGCGGCGGAGCGCACGCTGATCGAGATGGACGTGTCGCGCAGGAAGCGGGCCGAGCGGATCGATTCGGCCGCCGCCTCCTTCATCCTTCAGGGCGCGCTGGACAGGCTCTCGTCGCTGGCAAGGGCTGCCGAAGCCTGACGGCGCGCCCGCCACCAGGCGGCGATCTGCCGGCGCCGGCGGAAGGCGATGAGCCCGAACACCAGGAAGCTGTCGAAGACGATGGCGCGCAGCACGAGCGGCGGCAGGTCTTCCGGCGGAATGCCGAGGATATGGCCGTAGATGCGGAAGACGAGGTCATGCGCATCCCGCGTCAGCATGAAGATGCCGAAATTCATGTCGTAGTAGGAAAGCCCGTACCAGCTTCCGAGCAGCGCGATGGGACCGGCCCAGAGAATCAGGAACCACTTCATGCCGCCCTCCTCCGCATCGCGAAGAGATCGCCGGCTGCAAAGATCATCTCGCTGACCGCCACGCCCGCAACGAGCACGAGGAGCGGCACGACGATATCCACCGCCGCGAAGGAAAACAGGGTCGTCATGACCGATATGCGGGCCGTTCTGGCCATGGCAGGCACTCGCTTCACATGGTTAACACCAGGTAAACAGCACCTTTGCCCGTTAACCTTCCCCGCGCAACGGAAACCCTCCATTAAGGTTAATTTCAACACGGCGCTTGCCGGCCCTGCCCCTTGCAAGGCCGGCCGCGGCGTGGAATGAGCAGCGGTCCCTTCCCTGCCGATCCGGTGCCATGCCCGCCATCTTCGAAAGCATCCTGCCCGTCTTCCTGCTCGTGGTCCTCGGCGCCCTACTCAAGCGCTGGCGGCTGATCGACCGCGACATGTGGACGGGGCTCGAACAGCTCGGCTTCTTCGTGCTGTTCCCCTCCCTGCTCTTCACCACGCTCGCCAGGGCGGAATTCGCCGGCATGGCGGCGGGCGACGTCGCCCTCGGCTCCATCGGGTCGCTCAGCCTCATCGCGCTCCTTCTCGGCCTTTGCTGGCCGCTGTTCCGGGCGGCAGGCATCTCGCCGCCGACCTATACCTCGGTCTTCCAGACCTCGACGCGGTGGAACGCCTTCATCGCGCTGGCGATCGCCGAGAAGCTTTACGGCGCGCAGAGCCTCGCGCTCGTCGCGCTGGTGGCGACGCTGATCATCATCCCGATCAACCTCTACAATATCGGCGTGCTGGTGCTCTTCGGCGGCGGCACGAGAAGCCTCGGGACCTTCGCGCGGAAGATCCTGACCAATCCGATGATCATCGGCTCGGTGCTCGGCGTCGCGGTGAACCTTCTCGGCATCCACATCTATGCGCCGCTGATGCAGACGGCAGAGCTGGTGGCGGATACCTCGCTCAGCCTCGGGCTCATCATGGTGGGGGCCGGGTTGAAGCTCGCGGATGCCCTACGGCCCCGGCCGCTGGTCTTTCTTCCGGTCGTGCTCAAGCTTCTCTTCATGCCGCTGGTCATGACGGGGGCGGCCTATGCGCTCGGCATGCGCGGCGAGCAGCTTCTCACCATCGCCATGGGCGCGAGCGTGCCAACCGCGATGAACGGCTATGTGCTGGCCAAGCAGATGGGCGGAGACGCGCCCTTCTACGCCGCCGTCGCGACGCTCCAGACGATCGCCTCCTTCTTTACCATTCCGATGGTGCTGGCGACGACGGCCTATCTCGCCGGCGGATAGAGCAGGTCGACGATATAGGCCGAATCGAAGCGCGAATCGAGCATGCCGTAGGTCGAGCGCCAGCCGGAGGCGAGACGCGTTTCGAGGAACGCATCGGCGATGCGGCCGGCACCGGCGCGGTAGAGCTCGGCAGCGGCGGCGGCGAGCGCCAGCTGCTCGATGAGCATGCGGGCCGCGCCCTCGTCGCGCTCGCAGAGCGACAGGCAGGCGCGCAGCACCTCCACCGTCTTGCGGCCTGCCGGGCCGAGATCGCGCGCAAGGCCGGCAAAGAGCAACTCGAAAAGATCCTTGCCCCGGCCGATGACGCGCATCAGGTCGAGCGCCATGACATTGCCGGAGCCTTCCCAGATCGCGTTGACCGGCGCCTCGCGGTAATGCCGGGCGATGGGCCGCTCCTCGACATAGCCGCTGCCGCCGATGCATTCCATCGCCTCGTAGATGAGGGCGGGCGCGATCTTGCAGCACCAGTATTTGGTGACCGGCGTCATGATGCGGGCATAGGCGGCGTCTTCCGCGCTGTCGCGCGCCTTGTCGAAGGCTTCGGCGAGGCGCAGGGAAAGCGCGGTCGCTGCCGCGACGTCGAGCGCCATGTCGGCGAGGACCCGCGTCATGATCGGCTGGGCGACGAGCGGCTTGCCGAAGACATGGCGGCCGCGCGTATGGTGCACGGCCTCGGCCAGCGAGGCGCGCATGATGCCGGAGGAGGCCAGCGCGCAGTCGAGCCGCGTCAGCGTCACCATGTCGAGGATGGTGCGGATGCCCGCATCGGGCGCGCCGAGCAGGAAGCCGAAGGTCTCGGAGAACTCGACCTCCGAGGAGGCGTTCGACCGGTTGCCGAGCTTGTCCTTCAGCCGCTGGAAGCGCAGGCCGTTGCTGGAGCCGTCCTCCAGCAGGCGCGGCACGAGGAAGCAGCCGATGCCTTCACGGGTCTGCGCCAGCATGACGAAGCCGTCGCTCATCGGCGCGGACATGAACCACTTGTGGCCGGTCAGCCGGTAGATGCCCTCGCCGACGCGCTCGGCGCGCGAGGTGTTGGCGCGCACATCCGTGCCGCCCTGCTTTTCCGTCATGCCCATGCCGATGGTGACGGCGCTCTTCTGCATGGCGGGCTTGTTGGTGGAATCGTATTTGCGCGACAGGATCTTGCGGCCCCATTCGCGCTGCACCTGCGGCGAGGCGGAAAGCGCGGCGACCGAAGCGCTCGTCATCGTCAGCGGGCAGAGATGGCCGCATTCGAGCTGCGCCGTCAGGTAGAAGCGCGCGGCGCGCGCCTTGTGCGCCCTGCCCTGCTCGTCGGGCACGTTTTCCCAGAGCGAGGAATGCAGGCCGTTCGCCATGGAGCGGCGCATCAGCGCGTGCCAGGCCGGATGGAAATCCACGACATCGAGCCGCTCGCCGCGCGGACCATGCGTGCGAAGCTGCGGAACGCCTTCGTTCGCCATGCGGGCGAGCTCCTGCGCCTCCGGCGCGGTCACGTAGCGGCCGATGGCGTCGAATTCGTCGCGCAGGGCCTTGGGCATGGCATCGGTGGCATCGACCAGCAGCGGGTCGGAGCGATAGGCGTTGATGCCCGACCAGAGCGGCGGCTGGTTGAGATCGGCGAGTTTCTGTTCGGTGTCGCGAGTCATGAGCGGGTTCTATCTCAAGTCGGAGCGGGGCGAAACGGCCCCTGAGGCCGCAGGCGCGGTTGCCCGCACAAAAGCGTGGGAATGCGCGAAGCCGCGGCCTCTTCGCCTTGCCGGAGCCGGATCGAGGCTCTATAGACCCCGCGTATCCACGACAGTTGAGGCGGAGCCCCCATGGACTTCTTTCCGCATCGCCACCTTCTCGGCATCAAGGGTTTGACCGAGCAGGAAATCACCCTCCTGCTCGACCGCGCCGACGAGGCCGTGAAGATCTCCCGCCAGCGGGAGAAGAAGACGTCGACCCTTCGGGGCCTGACGCAGATCAATCTCTTCTTCGAGGCCTCCACCCGCACGCAATCCTCCTTCGAGCTTGCCGGCAAGCGCCTCGGCGCCGACGTGATGAACATGTCGGTCGGCAATTCCTCGGTGAAGAAGGGCGAAACGCTCATCGACACGGCGATGACGCTGAACGCAATGCACCCGGACGTGCTGGTGGTACGCCATTCCTCGGCCGGCGCCGCCGCGCTCCTTGCGCAGAAGGTCTCCTGCTCGGTGGTGAATGCCGGTGACGGCCAGCACGAGCACCCGACGCAGGCCCTCCTCGACGCGCTGACCATCCGCCGCGCCAAGGGCAAGCTCTCGCGCATCATCGTCGCCATCTGCGGCGACGTGCTGCATTCGCGGGTCGCCCGCTCGAACATCCTGCTCCTCAACGCCATGGGCGCGCGGGTGCGCGTCGTCGCCCCGGCGACGCTGCTGCCCTCCGGCATCGCGGAGATGGGCGCGGAGGTCTACCACTCCATGGAAGAAGGCCTGAAGGACGCCGACGTCGTGATGATGCTGCGCCTCCAGCGCGAGCGCATGTCCGGCGCCTTCGTGCCCTCGGTGCGCGAATACTTCCACTATTACGGCCTCGATGCCGAGAAGCTGAAGGCGGCGAAGGAGGATGCGCTGGTCATGCATCCCGGGCCGATGAACCGCGGCGTCGAGATCGCCTCGGAGATCGCCGACGGGCCGCAGAGCGTGATCGAGCAGCAGGTCGAGATGGGCGTCGCCGTCCGCATGGCCGTGATGGAAACGCTTCTCCTCTCGCAGAACCAGGGTGCCCGCGCATGACCCGCACCACCGTCCTCAAGAACCTCCGCATCATCGATCCTTCCCGCAACCTCGACGAAGCCGGCTCCATCGTCATCGAGAACGGCAGGATCGCCGCCATCGGCAGCGGCGCGCAGAACCAGGGCGCGCCCGAGGGTGCCGAGATCGTCGACGGGCGCGGCAGGATCGCCGCTCCCGGCCTCGTCGACGCCCGGGTCTTTGTCGGCGAGCCCGGCGCGGAGCACCGCGAGACCATCGAATCGGCCTCCCGCGCGGCGGCGGCCGGCGGCGTCACCACCTTCATCATGATGCCGGACACCGATCCCGTCATCGACGACATCGCGCTCGTCGAATTCGTGCTGAAGACGGCCCGCGACAAGGCCGTGGTGAACATCCACGCGGCGGCCGCGCTCACCAAACATCTCGCCGGCGAGGAGATGACCGAATTCGGCCTGCTCAAGGCGGCCGGCGCCGTCGCCTTCACCAATGGCCGCAACCCGATGCACAATGCGCAGGTGCTGCGCCGCGCCATGACCTATGCCCGCGAATTCGGCAGCGTCATTGCGCTGGAGACGCGCGACAAGCATCTTGGTGCCGGCGGCGTCATGAACGAGGGGCTTCTGGCAAGCTGGCTCGGCCTTTCCGGCACGCCGCGCGAGGCCGAACTCATCCCGCTCGAACGGGACCTGCGCATCGCCGGCCTTACCCGCGCGAAATACCATGCCGCGCAGATTTCGGTGCCGGAATCGGCGGAGGCCGTGAAGATCGCCCGCGAGCGCGGCGCGAACGTCACCTGCGCCGCCTCGATCAACCACCTGACGCTGAACGAGAACGATATCGGCGAATACCGCACCTTCTTCAAGCTCTCCCCGCCGCTGCGCGGCGAGGACGACCGCAAGGCGATGGTGGATGCGCTCGCCCGGGGCGAGATCGACATCATCGTCTCCTCGCACGATCCGCAGGACGTCGACACCAAGCGCCTGCCCTTCGCGGATGCCGCGGACGGCGCCATCGGCCTCGAGACCATGCTGGCTGCAGCGCTCCGCCTCCACCACAGCGGCGAGGTTCCGCTGATGCGCCTCATCGACGCGCTCTCGACGCGCCCGGCAAAGATCTTCGGCCTCGACGCCGGCACGCTGGCACCGGGCGCGCGCGCCGACATCGTGCTGATCGATCCGGACGAGCCTTGGCTCGCCGTCAAGGACGGCTTCGTCTCGCGCTCGAAGAACACGCCGTTCGAAGATGCCCGCTTTACGGGGCGCGCCGTTAGCACCTATGTTGCCGGCGAACGGGTGCATTCGCTCGGCTGACGGGACGCGGCGAATTGCCCCTCATCCGCCCTGCCGGGCACCTTCTCCCCGCAGGCGGGGAGGAGGAGACTTGCCGCAACGCTTCCATTCCCCTCCCCGCTTGTGAGGAGAGGGGCAGGGGCAGAGCGGTTCCATGGAAAGAGACGTCTCGGGGGAGAACAACGTGTCCGACATCTTCACCTGGCAGCTCGGCGCCCTGCCGACGCTGGCCGCCCTCGCCTTCGGCTATCTGCTCGGCTCCATCCCCTTCGGCCTGATCCTCACCCGCATGGCGGGGCTCGGCGACGTGCGCGCCATCGGCTCCGGCAATATCGGCGCGACAAACGTGCTTCGCACCGGCAACAAGAAACTCGCGGCCGCAACCTTGCTGCTCGATGCGCTGAAGGGCACGGCGGGAGCGGCCATCGCCTCGCGCTGGGGGCTCGATGCCGGCATCGCGGCGGGCCTTGCCGCCTTTCTCGGCCATCTCTTTCCCGTCTGGCTCGGCTTCAAGGGCGGCAAGGGCGTCGCGACCTATGTCGGCGTGCTGCTCGGCCTCGTGCCGGTGATGGTCGCGGTCTTCGCCGCCATCTGGATCGGCATGGCCTATCTCACCCGCTACTCGTCGCTCTCGGCCCTGGTTGCAACTGCCGTATCTCCGGTTGTATTGTGGTTCATCGGTCACGAGAAGGTGGCGTTGCTCTTCGCCCTCCTCACCGTGATCACCTGGTGGAAGCATCGCGCCAATATCGGCCGCCTGATGAACGGCACCGAAAGCAGGATCGGCAGCAAGGGATAGCCATGGACGACCGCAGCGCAAGGACAAGAGGCATTGCGCTGACGGAACGACAGAGGATCGCCTGGCTGCGGCTGATCCGCAGCGACAATGTCGGTCCGGTCACTTTCCGCGAGCTCATCAATCATTTCGGCAGCGCCGAGACGGCGCTGGAAATGCTGCCGGAACTCTCCCGCCGCGGCGGGGCCTCGCGCAGCATCCGCGTCGCCGGCCGGGCCGAGGCGGAACGGGAGCTGGAGATCGCCGACCGGCACGGCGCCGGCTTCGTCGGCATCGGCGAGCCGGACTATCCGCCGCTCCTGCGCCAGATCGACGGCGCGCCGCCGCTTCTCGCCGTCAAGGGCAACCGCAAGGTCACGGCGGCGCCGGCCGTCGGCATCGTCGGCGCGCGCAACGCCTCGATCTCCGGCATCAAGTTCGCAAGCCTCGTCGCGCGGGAGGTCGGCCGCACCGGCTATGTCGTCGTGTCGGGCCTTGCGCGCGGCATCGATACGGCGGCCCATCGCGCCAGCCTTTCCACCGGCACCATCGCCGCCATGGCCGGCGGGCTCGACAAGCCCTATCCGCCGGAAAATATCGGCCTGCTGGAGGAGCTGACCGACGGACAGGGCCTTGCCGTCAGCGAAATGCCCTTCGGCTGGGAGCCGCGGGCGCGGGACTTTCCCCGCCGCAACCGGCTGATCGCCGGCATGTCGCTCGGGCTGGTGGTCGTGGAGGCGGCGGTGCGCTCCGGCTCGCTGATCACGGCGCGCAACGCGGCCGATTTCGGCCGGCTGGTCTTCGCCGTACCCGGCTCGCCGCTCGATCCGCGCTGCGAGGGCACCAACGGCCTGCTCAAGGACGGGGCGACCATCACCACGACGCCGGAGGACGTGCTCGAGGCGCTGCGTCCGCTATGCGAACCCGATCTCTTCACCCGGCCGCCCGGCGCGGGCGAGCCGGCTGAAGACAAGAGACCGAGCCTGCAACCGCCGAACGACGGCGAGCGCGAACGCGTGGCGGACGCGTTGAGTCAGGTACCTGCTGAAATCGACGACATCATTCGTCACACCGGCATTGCACCGGCGACCGTTTATCTCGTGCTTCTAGAACTTGACCTTGCCGGTCGGATTCAAAGGCACGCCGGAGGCGGAATCTCGATTCTCCCCGGCTGACAGTGGCCTGAAGCCGGCGAGAATGTCCCCTGCCTCCACATAGGCCATTTCTATGAAGTAACGCAGCATGTCGGCACTCTCATTGTGCGCGACGGTACGAAGCTCGCCCAACATCTGACGAATGTAGGCAATATTCTCTGCCGCCGTGTGGGGCGGCAAGGCGGGTTTGGCTGGCTTTGGGTTCATGGCTCCCCCGTTGCATCCTTTATCAAGAATCACTCAAAGGTTGCGATTCCAACGCCCGGAAGACGATACAATGAATATTTTAAATTGCAACAACTCAATCCTCCCGTAATGGTTGCATTTCATTCTACGCCAGTTGCATCTATTAGTGTAGACCCGAAATTCTACCTTATAAGTTGCATCGCGTTGTACCACTAATTTCGGCCCCGCCTCTTGACCGGGACGCTTTCCCTGTTCATGTCGAGACCACGACTTTCCGGCGGATAAACGCCCTTTCGCCGCGCATCCAACCCTGCGGCGCCCGGTATCAGAGAAATGACGATGAATGTTGTAGTTGTGGAATCGCCCGCCAAGGCCAAGACGATCAACAAGTATCTCGGCCCCGGCTACAAGGTGCTCGCCTCCTTCGGCCATGTGCGCGACCTGCCGGCCAAGGACGGCTCCGTGCGTCCGGACGAAGACTTCGAAATGTCCTGGGAGGTCGACAGCGCCTCCGCCAAGCGCATCAAGGACATCGCCGACGCGGTGAAGTCCTCCGACGGTCTCATTCTCGCGACCGACCCGGATCGCGAGGGGGAAGCCATTTCCTGGCACGTTCTGGACGTGCTCAAGAAGAAGAAGGTGATCGGCGACAAGCCGGTCCAGCGCGTCGTCTTCAACGCCATCACCAAGTCGGCCGTGCTCGACGCCATGCGCAATCCGCGCGATATCGACATCTCGCTGGTGGACGCCTATCTCGCCCGCCGCGCGCTCGACTATCTCGTCGGCTTCAACCTGTCGCCGGTGCTCTGGCGCAAGCTGCCGGGCGCGCGCTCGGCCGGCCGCGTACAGTCGGTTGCGTTGCGCCTCGTCTGCGACCGCGAGTCCGAGATCGAGCGCTTCGTCTCGGAAGAATACTGGAACCTTTCCGCCCTCCTCAAGACGCCGCGCGGCGACGAGTTCGAGGCGCGTCTCGTCTCGGCGGAAGGCAAGCGCCTGCAGGCGAAATCCATCGGCAACGGCGAGGAGGCGAACCGCCTCAAGGCCCTGCTTGACGGCGCGGCCTACCGGGTCGAGAGCGTCGAGGCCAAGCCGACGAAGCGCAACCCGGCCCCGCCCTTCACCACCTCCACGCTCCAGCAGGCCGCCTCCTCCAAACTCGGCTTCTCGGCCTCGCGCACCATGCAGGTCGCGCAGCGGCTCTATGAAGGCATCGATATCGGCGGCGAGACGGTCGGTCTCATCACCTATATGCGTACGGACGGCGTGCAGATGGCGCCCGAGGCGATCGACGCGGCCCGCCGCGCCGTCGGCGAGCAGTTCGGCGCGCGCTACGTGCCGGAAAAGCCCCGCTTCTATTCCACCAAGGCCAAGAACGCCCAGGAAGCCCACGAGGCGATCCGCCCGACCTCCTTCGACCGCACGCCGGATCAGGTGCGCCGCTATCTCGATCCCGACCAGCTCCGCCTCTACGACCTCGTCTGGAAGCGCGGCATCGCCAGCCAGATGGCCTCCGCCGAGATCGAGCGCACCACCGTCGAGATCGAGGCCGACAACGGCGGCCGCAAGGCAGGCTTGCGCGCCACCGGCTCGGTCATCCGCTTCGACGGCTTCATCGCCGCCTATACGGACCAGAAGGAAGACGGCGAGCAGCCGGACGAGGGCGACGAGGACGGCCGCCTGCCGGAGATCAACGCGCAGGAAAAGCTCGACAAGCAGAAGGTGAACGCCACCCAGCACTTCACCGAGCCGCCGCCGCGCTATTCCGAAGCCTCGCTCATCAAGAAGATGGAAGAGCTCGGCATCGGCCGTCCGTCGACCTATGCCGCGACGCTCGCCACGCTGCGCGACCGTGAATATATCACCATCGACAAGCGCAAGCTGATCCCGGAGGCCAAGGGCCGGCTCGTCACGGCCTTCCTCGAAAGCTTCTTCACCCGCTATGTCGAATATGACTTCACGGCGGACCTCGAGGAAAAGCTCGACAAGATCTCCGCCGGCGAACTCGACTGGAAGCAGGTTCTGCGCGACTTCTGGAAGGATTTCTTCGCTCAGATCGAGGATACCAAGGAGCTGCGCGTCACCAACGTTCTCGACGCGCTGAACGAGGAACTCGCCCCGCTCGTCTTCCCCAAGCGCGAGGACGGCAGCGATCCGCGCATCTGCCAGGTCTGCGGCACCGGCAAGCTCTCGCTCAAGCTCGGCAAGTTCGGCGCCTTCGTCGGCTGCTCGAACTATCCGGAATGCAACTATACGCGCCAGCTTTCCGCCGATGGCGGCTCGGATGCGGAGGCGGCCGCGTCCAACGAACCGCAGAACCTCGGCAAGGACCCGCATACCGGCGAGGAGATCACGCTGCGTTCGGGCCGCTTCGGCCCCTATGTCCAGCGCGGCGACGGCAAGGAGGCCAAGCGCTCCAGCCTGCCGAAGGGCTGGACGCCGGCGAGCATCGACCACGAGAAGGCGCTCGCCCTGCTCTCGCTGCCGCGCGACATCGGCCAACATCCGGAGACGGGCAAGATGATCTCGGCGGGCCTCGGCCGCTACGGGCCCTTCCTGCTGCATGACGGCAGCTATGCGAACCTGGAAACCGTCGAAGACGTGTTCTCCATCGGCCTCAACCGCGCCGTGACCGTCATCGCCGACAAGCAGTCGAAGGGTCCGGGCCGCGGCCGCGCCGCGCCGGCCGCGCTGAAGACGCTGGGTGACCACCCGGACGGCGGCGCCATCACCGTTCGCGACGGCAAATACGGCCCCTATGTCAACTGGGGCAAGGTCAACGCCACCCTGCCGAAGAGCAAGGCCGCCGACAGCATCACGCTGGAAGAGGCGCTGGTGCTGATCGCCGAGAAGGCGGGCAAGACGCCGGCCAAGGGCAAGGCGAAGGCTCCGGCCAAGGCGAAGACGACCAAGGCCAAGTCCGACGAGACCAAGACGGCGAAACCGAAGGCGAAGGCTGCGGCCAAGCCCAAGGCCGCAACCAAGGCAAAGAAGGCTTGAGGCCATGACGAAGGAACCACGCAGCCGGGCAGGACACGACAGGCGGCCCGGCCGCGCGGGCCGTGACCTGCCGCCTGCCGACGACACCCCGATCATCCACGGCGTTATCCCGCCGCGCGACGTGCTGCTGCGCTTCATTTCCGAGCATCCGGAACAGGCCTCCAAGCGGGAGATCGCCAAGGCCTTCGGTCTCAAGGGCGAGGCGCGCGTGGAGCTGAAGGCGCTCCTGAAATCCTTCGAGGAAGACGGGCTTCTGGAGAAGCGCCGCAAGTCGCTGGTGCGGCCGGGCGCCCTGCCCCCCGTCACCGTTCTCGACATCACCACCCGCGATGTCGACGGCGAACTGATCGGCCGCCCGGCCGAATGGCTCGACGATGCGGGCGTCGCTCCGGCGGTGCTGATCCGCCAGTCGGGCGGGCCACGCAAGGACAAAGCGCCGGTGGCCGGCCTCGGCGACCGGGTGCTGGCGAAGATATTCCCGGCGAAGGAACGCGGCGGGCCGGCCTATACGGGCCGCGTCATCAAGGTTCTCGACAAGAAGAAGAATTCCGGCATGGGCGTCTTCCGCTCCATGGCGGGCGGCGGCGGGCGGATCATGCCCATCGACCGGCGCGGCGAGGAGATGGAGGTCGACGCCGAATTCACGGCGGGCGCCAAGGACGGCGACCTCGTGGAGATCGACGTCGTGCGCATGGGCCGCTACGGCCTGCCGCGCGCGCAGATCAAGGACGTGATCGGCTCCGTCGCCTCGGAAAAGGCGATCTCGATGATCGCCATCCACGCCCACGGCATTCCCTACATCTTCCCCGACGCCGTCATCCGCGAGGCGGAGGCCGCCGGCCCTGCCACCATGTCGCATCGCGAGGACTGGCGGAGCCTGCCGCTCATCACCATCGACCCGGCCGACGCCAAGGACCACGACGACGCGGTCTTCGCCGAACCGGACCCCTCGCCCGACAATCCGGGCGGTGTGATCGTCACCGTCGCCATCGCCGATGTCAGCTACTATGTCCGCCCGAAATCGGCGCTCGACCGCGAGGCGCTGAAGCGCGGCAATTCAGTCTATTTCCCGGACCGCGTCGTGCCCATGCTGCCGGAGCGCATCTCCAACGACCTCTGCTCGCTGAAGGAGGGCGTCGATCGCCCGGCGCTCGCCGTGCGCATGGTCTTCTCGCATGAGGGGCGCAAGGCGAGCCACACCTTCCACCGCATCATGATGAAGAGCGCGGCCAAGCTCTCCTACCAGCAGGCGCAGGCCGCCATCGACGGCGCGCCGGACGACAAGACCGGCCCGATCCTCGAGACGATCCTGAAGCCGCTCTGGCAGGCCTACCGCATCATGACGGTCGGCCGGAACCGCCGCCAGCCGCTTGAGCTCGACATGCCCGAGCGCAAGATCCTGCTGAAGCCGGACGGCACCGTGGACCGGGTCTTCGTGCCGCCGCGGCTCGATGCGCACAAGCTCATCGAAGAGATGATGATCCAGGCCAACGTCGCGGCCGCCGAGACGCTGGAGAAGAAGAAACAGGCCCTCGTCTACCGCGTGCACGACGCCCCCTCGCTCGCCAAGCAGGAGGTGCTCCGCGAGTTCCTGCAGACGCTCGACATCTCGCTGGTGAAGGGCGGCAACATGCGCTCCAACCATTTCAACGGCATCCTCGCCAAGGCCAAGGACAAGCCGTTCGAGCAGATGGTCAATGAAATGGTGCTGCGCTCGCAGAGCCAGGCGATCTACAGCCCGGAGAATATCGGTCATTTCGGCCTGAACCTCATGAAATACGCCCATTTCACCTCGCCGATCCGCCGCTATGCGGACCTGATCGTGCACCGGGCGCTGGTCGGCTCGCTCGGCCTCGGCGAGGGTGGCATCACGCCGGACGAAGAAGCCGTGCTCGACGATATCGCGGCGGAAATCTCGACCTTCGAGCGCCGCGCCATGGCGGCCGAGCGCGATACGGTCGACCGGCTGATCGCCCACCACCTTGCAGGGCGCATCGGCGAGGAATTCGACGGGCGCGTTTCCGGCGTCACCAAGGCGGGACTTTTTGTCACCCTGCCGGAGTATGGCGCCGACGGTTTCGTGCCTATATCCCTGCTCGGACGCGACTATTACATCTACGACGAGGCCCATCAGGCGCTTTCCGGCGAAAAGACCGGGCTTGGCTACCGTCTCGGGGATGAAGTACGCGTGCGGCTCGCCGAAGCGGTGCCGCTCGCCGGTTCGCTCCGGTTCGACGTGATCAGCGAGGGACGCAAGATGCCGACGGCGGTGCGCTCCTTCCACAAGTCGGGCCGGCGCAAGGGCGGCGCGCCGAGACGCCAGCCGGGCACGCGCCCGCCCCGCGGCAAACGCTAGGCCATACAGCGGCCGGCAGGAGACACGACATGCAGACGAACGAAACCGACGGCAGCACACAGCATTTCGGCGACATGCCGGCCACTGCCCCCGCCGAGCGCCCGCTCGGGCGCGCCATCAAGCGCGGCATGCTGAACCGCTGCCCGGCCTGCGGCACCGGAAAGCTCTTCCGCTCCTACGTCAAGCCGGTCGACCATTGCGCCGCCTGCGGCGAGGACTACACGCACCAGCGCGCCGACGACCTGCCGCCCTATCTCGTCATCACCATCGTCGGCCATATCGTCGTCGGCGGCTACATGGCGACGGACCTCATCTGGCCGCTCAGCACCTGGCAGCACCTCGCGATCTGGACACCGATCACGCTCATCCTGTCCCTCCTCCTGCTGCAGCCCATCAAGGGCGGCGCCATCGGCCTGCAATGGGCGCTGAAGATGCACGGCTTCGGCGACAAGCGAGAGGAAGCGGAAGAATCGCCCGCCTACGGCGACAGAACCGCATGACCGCGGTCCGGCCCGTCGATGCAGCCTCCATCCTGCTTCTCGATCGGTCGGGCGGCGGAATACGCGTACTGGTCGGCCGGCGCAGCAGCCGGCATGTCTTCATGCCGGACGTCTATGTCTTTCCCGGCGGTCGGCGCGATGCGACGGACCGCCTGGTTCCCGTCTCCGGTCCGCTGAACCCGCTCGCCTGCGAGCGGCTTGCACTGCGGACGGGCACGCGATGTTCCGATTCGCGCCTGCGCGCCCTCGGCGTGGCGGCGCTGCGCGAACTCTACGAGGAGGCCGGCATCGCCGTCGGCCGCCCGCTGGACGCCGTGGCCGGGGGCGACCTCCCCTTCCGGCCGGACCTTTCCAACCTGCGCTTCCTCGCCCGCGCCATCACGCCCGCCGGCATGGTGCGGCGTTTCGATACCCGCTTCTTCACGCTCTTTACCGACGAAGCCGGCATCGATCCGGCCGGCGCGACCGCAAGCCACGAGCTGGAAGACGTGCAATGGATCGATATTTTTGATCACGGGGGCATCGATATGCCCGACATAACCGTATTGATCCTTGAAGAGCTTCGAAAAAGCATTCAGGAAGACAAGTCTTTACCCTTCGGGAGAGCCGCACCGCTGTATTACACCCAGCGCGGGCGCTTCCTGCGGGACCTGCTTTGAGGATCGATTGCATATGACGCAGCCGCAATCCGGCACAACCGGCCCGGTGGAGCACATTCACCGGCGGTCTCTCATTGCAGCCATCGCGGCCATTTCCGCAGTCGGCATCGCCATGGGCCTCGGTCTCCCGCTGCTCTCCATCATCATGGAAAAGCGCGGCATCTCCTCCACGATGATCGGCATCAATTCCGCCATGGCCGGCATCGCCGCCATGGCCGCCGCGCCCTTCACGACGCGCCTTGCGCATGACTGGGGCACCTCCACGACCATGCTCGGCGCGATCCTGCTCGCCGCCGTCAGCGGCCTCGGCTTCTACTACATCGAGAATTTCTGGCTGTGGTTCCCTCTGCGCCTCGTCTTTCACGGCGCGACGACCATGCTCTTCATCCTCTCCGAGTTCTGGATCAACGCGGCCGCGCCGCCGCGCCGGCGCGGGCTGGTGCTCGGCATCTATGCGACCGTGCTGTCGCTCGGCTTTGCCACCGGCCCCCTCATCTTCTCGCTGATCGGCAGCGACGGCGTGCTGCCCTTCGCGCTCGGGGCCGCGATCATCCTGCTCGCCGCCGTTCCCATCTTCATCGCGCGCGGCGAGAGCCCGATCATCGACGAGAAGCCGGAGCTGCATTTCATGCGCTACATCCTTCTCGTGCCGACGGCGACGGCGGCGGTCTTCATCTTCGGCGCGGTGCAGGTGGGCGGGCTCTCGCTGCTGCCGATCTACGGCACGCGCGCCGGCTTCACCGAATCGCAGGCCGCCCTGCTGCTCACCGTCATGGGCATCGGCAACATGGCCTTCCAGATCCCGCTCGGCATGCTTTCCGACCGCATGCGGGACCGCCGGAGCCTGCTCACGATCATGGCCGCCATCGGCCTCGTCGGCGCGCTCTCGCTGCCCGTCATCTCGCACAACTGGCTGCTGATGGCGGCGGTGCTGCTCGTGTGGGGCGGCTGCGTGGCGGGCCTCTACACGATCGGCCTCAGCCATCTCGGCTCCCGCCTCACCGGCGCGGATCTCGCCGCCGCCAACGCCGCCTTCATCTTCTGCTATGCGGTCGGCACGGTGGTCGGGCCGCAGGCGATCGGCGCGGCGATGGATGTCGGCGGCAATGACGGTTTTGCCTGGGCAATCGTCGGTTTCTTCGGCCTTTACCTGGTACTTTCTCTGGTGCGGATGGTTTTCCGGCCGAAACGGGCTTGACTTTTCGGGCGCGATTTGTAGTTTCCGGCCAGATTTAAAGCCGTGGAACAGAATGGCTGTCCGCGGCTTCGTTTTTCATAAAGGCAGGACGACCATGGCCAAGGCTACCACCATCAAGATCAAGCTGCTGTCGACGGCCGACACCGGTTTCTTCTACGTGACCACGAAGAACAGCCGTACGATGACGGACAAGATGACCAAGACCAAGTATGACCCGGTCGCCAAGAAGCACGTCGAATTCAAGGAAACCAAGATCAAGTGATCCTGGGAGCCCTTTGAGGTTCGCAAAGGCGCTGGACGGAAACGTCCGGCGCCTTTTCTTTTGCCCCCTCGCCGCGCCGGCAACCGTCCGCAACCGCCCGAATCGAAACGCCGCCCCCGTTTCCGGGAGCGGCGGTGAAATGGGGGTCGGTCAGACACGACGACGGCACGAGGATTCCGTTTATGTCGTAACTGACCGACCGACCCCACGACCCAGGAGATGCGGCGGACCTAGCATCATGGGGTAACCGGTTGTGCGGGCTTGTTTCCCGCCCATGAGTTGAGCATCGCGCGAAAGAGAAAAAAAATCAACGAATTCTTAACGCTCGCGGGGCGCGTCCTTGTCTCATAGTTAACCGCCGGGTCCCGTTTTGTTCCATCGAGCGGCGGATTCGTCGTGGAAGACGACACAGCGGCGGGTGGCCGATTCAAGCGCAATACGAGCAAAAGGGCGCCCCAGGGAACCGTTCATACGCACACGGTCAGATTGCGGGATGCGCAAGTCTTTGATTAGCTTCATCAAAAATGAATGGCACGATTTACCGCCGAAAATCCGCCGCTAGGTGTCAAGTTGACAGGCGTCCGGAAATTCCGGCAACTACCCGGAATCAAAGGTAAATGCCGCGAATGGGAATGGGCCTGTGGAAAAGCCGCTCAGGCTGCGGCGGCCACAACCCGGTTGCGGCCCGAACGCTTGGCCTCGTAGAGAGCGGCGTCGGCGCGCTTCACCAGCGCTTCGGGGCTGTCGCCTTCCGGCAGGATAGAGGCGATGCCCATGGAGGCGGTGATCGGCAGGAAGACATCCGTGCCGGGAATGCGGAAGGGCTCCCGCTCGACGATCGCCCTGAGGCGCTCGGCGACGCCCGCCGCCATCTCGGCGGAGGTATCGGGCATGAGCAGCACGAACTCCTCCCCGCCATAACGGCAGGCAAGGTCCGCGCCGCGCACGGCCGAGCGCACGCGGCTGGCGAATTCACGCAGCACGGCATCGCCCGCATCGTGGCCATAGGTGTCGTTTACCAGCTTGAAGCGGTCGATATCCGTCATGCAGACGGAGAGCGCGCGGCCGCGCGCCGTCGCGCGATCGATCAGCAGCTTCATGTGGCTGTCGAGATAGCGGCGGTTGTGCAGGCCAGTCAGCCCGTCGGTGACGGCAAGCTCGATGGTCTGGCGCACGCTGGCCCGCAGGCGGTCGTTGCAGCGCTTGCGGCGGATCTGCGTGAGACTGCGGGCGATCAACTCGTTGGGATCGATGGGGCGCACCAGATAATCGGTGACGCCGAGATCCAGCGCCCGCACGATCATGTCGTCGTCGCCCTGCTCGGCGATCAGCAGGATCGGCAGGAAGCGCGTGCGCTCCAGCGAGCGAAGCTGCGAGCACAGGCGCAGCGGATCGTAGTCCTCGAAATTGGCGTTGACGATCACCAGCTCGTAATTGCTCTCGGCCGCCTGGAAGAGCGCGGCCTGCGGGTCGGACATGCAGGTGACGTCGGCGATGGGCTTCAGCGCGCGGGCGATGCGCTCCTGCGAGGTGGCGCGGCCATCGACGAGCAGGACATCGCCCGGCTCGTCGCCAAGATTGCTGTCCAGTCCCTCTTCGAGGGAAATCGCACGGGCCGTTGCGGCGCGCAGGCGCAGCTCGTCCGTCAGCGTCTTGAGGCGCACGAGGCTCTTGACCCGCGACATGAGCTGCAGGTCGTTGACCGGCTTGGTCAGGAAGTCGTCGGCGCCGGCCTTGAGGCCGCGCACGCGGTCGGAGGGCTGGTCGAGCGCCGTGACCATGACCACGGGAATATGGGCGGTGCGCGGATTGGCCTTCAGCCGCTCGCAGACCTCGAAGCCGTCGATGCCCGGCATCATGATGTCGAGGAGAATGAGGTCGACCTGGGTGCTCTCGCAGATTGACAGGGCCTCGTAGCCGTTCTCGGCCGTCAGCACGTCGAAATACTCGGCCAGCAGCCGCGCTTCGAGCAGCTTCACGTTGGCCGGGATATCGTCGACGACGAGGATGCGCGCTGTCATGTCGGCCTCACGCGTCCCCGAGATAGGTCTTGATGGTCTCGATGAACTTCGGCACGGAGATCGGCTTGGAGACATAGGCCTCGCAGCCGCCCTGCCGGATCCGCTCCTCGTCGCCCTTCATCGCGAAGGCCGTGACGGCGATCACGGGAATGACGTGCAGTTCGTCGTCCTCCTTCAGCCATTTGGTCACTTCAAGACCGGAGACTTCCGGGAGCTGGATGTCCATCAGGATCAAGTCGGGACGGTGCTTGCGCGCGAGATCGAGGGCCTCCATCCCGTTCCGGGTCTGGATGGTCGCATAGCCGGATGCCTCGATGAGGTCCCGGAAGAGCTTCATGTTCAGCTCGTTGTCCTCGACAATCATGACCTGCTTGGGCATCGTGCGTCCCTGTTCCTCTCGCCGGCCTTGCAACCGTCCGGGAGATAGATAAGTTGCGGCGAAGCCGAAATCCCCCAGCCCGACCGCAGCCACGTTAGCGTCACTTGGTTGATGAAAAGGTAAATTTCCCGAAGGAAAAGGATGAAACGCCAAAAAGAAACACCCGCGCGCGAAGACGCGGATGCGACCGCCCTTTCCATCCTCGGCTGGCTGGCCGGCGAGCCGGACCTCCTGTCGCGTTTCCTGGCGCTGACGGGTGTCGCCCCGGGCGAGGTCCGCAACGCCGTTAACGACCCCGGCTTTCTCGCCGGCCTCGTCGATTTCCTCATGGAGCACGAACCGACACTCCTAGCTTTCAGCGCCGCGACGGGCATCCCGCCGGAAGCCGTCGTCCACGCCCATGCGGTCCTGTCCGGCCCCCATGGCGGCGGCGACTTCTGACAAGCCGGCCCCTGCGGGCCATCCTGCGCATGCCTGTGCATCGTCATGCGTTCAGCCCTTCTTCCCGTTGAGACTCGCGAATTTAGGCGGTAATGTCGCGATGTTCAATATTTGTTCCAGATCATGAGCACCGCCGACATGCGTTTTCCGGGCTTCTGCCGCGACTGCCTTGCCGGGCAGCCCGCGGGCCTGCGCCGCTGCCGGGCTTGTGGCAGCCCCCGCCTCCTCTATCACGGCGAGCTCTACGACCTGACGCTCGCCCATATCGACTGCGACGCCTTCTATGCGGCAATCGAGAAGCGAGATAATCCGGAGCTTGCCGACAAACCGGTGATTATCGGCGGCGGCAAGCGCGGTGTCGTCTCCACGGCCTGCTACATTGCGCGCATCCACGGCGTGCGCTCGGCCATGCCGATGTTCAAGGCACTGGAAGCCTGCCCGAACGCCGTCGTCATCAAGCCGGACATGGAAAAATACGTCAAGGTCGGCCGCGAAGTGCGCGCGATGATGCAGGAGCTGACGCCGCTCGTGCAGCCGATCTCCATCGACGAGGCGTTCCTGGAGCTGAAGGGCACCGAGCGACTGCACCACGATCCCCCTGCCCGTGTGCTGGCGCGCTTCACCCAGCGCGTGGAGAAGGAGATCGGCATCACCATTTCCGTCGGGCTCTCCTACTGCAAGTTCCTCGCCAAGGTCGCCTCGGACCTCAACAAGCCGCGCGGCTTTTCCATCATCGGCGCGGCGGAGGCGCTGGATTTCCTGCGCGACAAGCCGGTGCGGCTAATCTGGGGCGTCGGCAAGGCCTTTGCCGAGACGCTGGAGCGCGACGGCATCCGCAGCGTCGGCCAGCTCCAGACCATGGAGGAAACCGACCTGATGCGCCGCTACGGCGTCATGGGCAAGCGGCTCTTCCACCTGTCGCGCGGGCAGGACGACCGCGAGGTGCATCCCAACGACCCCGCCAAGAGCGTTTCGGCCGAGACGACCTTCTTCGACGACATCTCGCGCTATGACGAACTCACCGCGCATCTGCGCCGGCTGAGCGAGAAGGTTGCCACGCGGCTGCGCAAATCCGGCGTCGCCGGCCAGACCGTCGTGCTCAAGCTGAAGACGGCGGACTTCAAGAGCCGCACGCGCAACCGCAAGCTCGAAGACCCGACCATGCTCGCCGACCGGATCTTCCGCACCGGCATGGAGCTCCTGCGCAAGGAGGCGGACGGCACGAAATACCGCCTGATCGGCATCGGCGTCAGCGATCTTGCCGATCCCGGCCGCGCCGATCCGCCCGACCTCGTCGATCCCGCCGCGACGCGCCGCGCGGCGGCGGAAGCCGCCATGAACACGCTACGCGACAAGTTCGGCAAGGCGAGCGTGGAGACCGGCTATACGTTCGGCAAGACCGGCCCGGAGCGCTTTCACGGAAAATTGACCGTCAAGACCTCGGGAAAAACCGGCGATCCCGGCGAATAAATCCCCGCAGACCCGCGTCCTTCCCTGCATCGGGATGGCATGCATCAAGCCTTCCTTAAGTCCGATGTCCTAGGCTTGCCACCGGTTTGTATTGCGTACGGATGGGTTACATGAAGTTTCGCCTCGCCACCGGCATGAGCATTCTGGGCCTGATGCTGAGCTGCACGACAGCGCTTGGCGGAACGCTGGAAGGCCCACTCCAGATCATGGTGTCGAAGGACCGCCAGGAGCTGAAGATCTATGACGGCGGCGTGGTGGTGGCCACCTCGCGCGTCTCCACCGGCAAGGCCGGCCACGGGACGCCGACCGGCATCTTCTCGATCCTCGAAAAGAAGCGCTCGCACTTCTCCAACATCTATGACAGCGCGCCGATGCCCTTCATGCAGCGGCTCACCTGGTCGGGCATCGCGCTGCATGCCTCCAACAGCGTGCCGTCCTATCCCGCCTCGCATGGCTGCGTGCGCCTGCCGAACGATTTCGCCAAGACGCTGTTTTCCGTCACGCGGCGCGGCGGCCATGTGCTGATCACCGATGGCGAGATCGCGCCGCAGCGCATCGTGCATGAGGCGCTCTTCCGGCCCTCGGTCGTCGTGCCCGACACGCCGCTGCTGTCCGACGCAGGCCTTCGCCCCGCGCTCATCGAGGCCGGCGACAAGAGCGTCGAGGTGGCGATGACCGATCCGAAGCCGGAAACCCTCACCCCCGTCGTGGAGCGTACCGAACAGGACCCGATCCGCATCCTCGTCACCCGCCGCGGGGAGCGTGAGATGTTGCTCGACCTGCAGCGGATGCTGGGGGACCTCGGCTACGATGCCGGCGTGCCCGACGGGCGCCACGGCAAGCAGACGGTCGTCGCCATCCGCGCCTTCCAGCTCGCCGAAGGGCTCAAGGAGGACGGAATGGTGACGCCGGAACTCCTCGCTGCCGTCTATGCGAAAGCCGGCAAGGGCACGCCGCCGAACGGCCAGATCCTCGTGCGCCGGAAATTCGCCCCGCTCATCGAGGAGCCGATCACCATCCGCGAGCCGGAAATCGCGCTCGGCACGCACTTCCTCCTCGCTCGCGGTGTCGATGCCGACAAGGGCACGGCGGAATGGTACGGAGTGAGCATGGACAACCAGCTCCCGAAGGGCATGATGAAGCGCCTCGGCATTACCGCCGAGGCCGACGCCGAAGCGCCGGACGCCATCGCCAAGACGCTCGACCGGCTCGATATTCCCGAAGAGACGCGCAACCACATTTCCCGCCTCATCAGCGAAGGCGCGTCCCTCTCCATCTCCGACACCGGCCTCGGCCCGGAAACCGGCGACGGCACGGACTTCATCACCGTGACCCGCAAGGTGCAGAAGGCGGATGCGGTTGTCGTGCAGGGCAAGAAGAACAAAAAGAAGAAGTCCTCGGTCACGGTCGTCAACTGAACGGGCCGGACTTCAAGCCGGCAAGGTTCTGCCGGTTGGAAAGCGCCAGCCAAGCCGTACACCGAGCGTTCCGAGGGCGATCAGAACCATGCCGAGCGCCTGCGCGATCCCGAGCGGGTGGCCATAGACGATCCAGTCGATGAGAATCGCGACCAGCGGATAGATGAAAGTCAGCACGCCGATGACCGGCGTCGACAGCTTCGGATAGGCCGAATACATCAGCACATAGGCGATGCCCGTGTGCAGGATGCCGATGCCGAGAAGCCATCCCCAGGATGCTGCCGGAATGGAACGGAAGATATCGGCAAACGGGGCAAGCAGGATGGTGCCGACAACGGTCTGGCACAGGGCCGTCACCTCCGGGCGCTGCTGCGCGAGGCCTTTTGCGAGAATGGTCGCAATTGCATAAAGCAGCGCGGCGCCAAGCGTCAGCGCGATCCCGACCACCCATGCCGTGTCGACCGCGTCTGAGGAGACGACAAGACCGCTGGCGAGAACGACGCCGGCAAACGCAGCGGCCATCCAGACGACCTGGTCGAGCGTGATCCGCTCCTTGAGGAACAGCACGCCGATCAGGACCACGAAGAAGGGCTGGATATGGTAGACGATCGTCGTCGTGGCGATCGATGTCATCGCGAATCCGGCAAAGAACGCGATCCAGCTCAGGACCATGCAAACGCCGCCCAGCGCGGCCAGCGCCAGCCGGGCCGGCGAGAGGTCGCTGGCCGGCAAGTAACCGCGCAGCAGGCACCACGCCCCGAGAAAGACTGTGCCGAAGGTACACCGCCAGAAGACCGTTGTTACCGGGTCGAGTCCGGCTTCGACCGCGAAGGCTCCGACCGTGCCGACGATCGCCATCGCGGCCACGAGCTTTGCGGCGGGCAGACGTGTGTCGGATGTTCTTTCCATGCTGGCCTCTCAAAACGCGTTGAGAGGTCATATTGCGGCTTGGCACAATTCAATCAAACGAATAGATTTGGATAACTCTATTCGTTATTCTGATAGCACCATGGCGAACCCACTGGATATCGATCTGCTGCGAACCTTCGTTGCCGTAGTCGAAACGGGCAGCTTCTCCAATGCCGCGCCGCGGATCGGGCGCAGCCAGTCGGCCGTGAGCATGCAGATGCAGCGGCTGGAACAGGCCGTCGGCAAGCAGCTTCTGGTGCGCGGTCCGAAGGCCGTCACTCCCAACGCGGCCGGATCGGATTTCCTGGTCCATGCCCGGCGGCTCCTGAAACTGTCGGATGAGGCATGGGCGAGCGTCACGCGGCCGGAAGAGAGCGGTTGCGTCCGGCTTGGGGTTCCCGACGACTACGCGGCCTTCCTGCTGCCGCCGGTGCTGGCCCAGTTCGCAGCGGAGCACCCGCGCGTCACGGTCGAGCTCGTGTGCGAGCCCACGACCGCATTGACGAAGGCGATAGAGGACGCGCGCATAGACCTTGCCATCGTCACACGCCTGGCGGAGCAGCCCGTCGAGGTCCTGAGGCGGGAGCCCTTCGTCTGGGTCGCCTCTCCATCCCACATCGCCTGGGACGACGACCCCCTCCCTGTCGCGCTGTTCGAGCCCGGCTGCACCGCGCGGATCAACGTTCTGAAAGCCCTTTCCGAAGGAGACCGCGCCTATCGGTGCACCTATTCGAGCGCGAGCCTGATGGGCCTTGTCGCGGTCGTGCAGGCGGGCCTTGCCATCGCCGGCCTGGCCCTGTGCAGCGTGCCACCTTCCCTGCGCATCGTCGGGGCCAATGAGGGGCTGCCGCATCTCGACCCGCTGGAAATCAGCATCCTGCGAAACCCGCGATCACGCAGCCCGGCGGTGGAACGCCTGAACGACTTTCTTCGCCGCGCCCTGTCATAAAAGCCGACGAAGCGCCGCCTGCTGCACCGGGGCGTGCCTCACACCAGTTCCACGTCCAGCACGCCCGGCGTCGAGCGCATGGCGGCGGCGATTTCGGGGGAGATGCGGAAGCGTTCGTTGAGCTCCACCTCGATCTCGCGCTGGCCGCTGTCCTTGATGACGATGAAGGAGACGAGGCCGTCGCCCTTGGTGTTGAGGTGGGCGGCGATGGAACGCAGCGGACCGGAATCGCGGACATAGACGCGCAGCGCCTTCTGGGACTGGAGCGATTCCTCCTCCAGCGAGCGCAGGGTCTGGATGCGCAGGCCGATGCCTTCCGGCCGCTCTTCCGCCTGCACCGTCATGACCAGCGATTTGCCGGGCTCCAGCAGGTCGCGGTACTGGTTCAGCATTTCGGAAAACAGCACCGCCTCAAACTGGCCGGAGGAATCGGAGAAGGCGACGATGCCCATCTTGTTGCCGGTGCGTGTCTTGCGCTCCTGCTTCGACGTCACCGTGCCGGCAAGGCGACCGGCGGTGGCGCCGCGCTTCACTGCGGCGGAGAAATCGCCGAAGGTCTGCACGCGCATCTTGGCGAGGATCGGCGCATAGGTGTCGAGCGGATGGGCGGAGAGATAGAAACCGAGCACCTGGAATTCGCGGTGCAGCTTCTCCGAGGCGAGCCAGGGCGTATAGGAGGGCAGCGTGATGACCTCGGGCCCGGTGGCCGCCCCCATGCCGAAAATGTCGCCCTGCCCGCTCGTCTTGTTCTCCTGCGCGCGCTGGGCGGCGCCGAGCAGGCGGTCGAGGCCGGCGATCATGGCGGCGCGGTCGTGGCCGAAGCAGTCGAAGGCGCCGGCGACGATCAGGCTTTCGAAGACGCGGCGGTTGACGAATTTCGGATCGATGCGCTCGCAGAAATCCTCAAGGCTCCTGAAGGGCGCATCGCCGCGCACCTCGACGATGTGCTGCACCGCCGCCTCGCCCACGCCCTTGATGGCGGCGAGCGCATAATAGATGCGGTTCTCGCCGGTCTCGAAATGGGCGAAGGATGTCTGGACGGATGGCGGGACCACCTCGATGCCGAGCCGCGCGGCATCCTGCCGGAAATCGTTCAGCTTGTCCGTATTGGACATATCGTAGGTCATCGACGCGGCGAGGAACTCGACCGGGTAATGCGCCTTCAGATAGGCCGTCTGGTAGGAGACGATCGCATAGGCGGCGGCGTGCGACTTGTTGAAGCCGTAATTGGCGAACTTGGCGAGCAGGTCGAAGATCAGGTCGGCCTGGGGCTTGGAGACGCCGTTCTTCACCGCGCCGTCGACGAAGCGCGCGCGCTGCTTGTCCATCTCCTCCTTGATCTTCTTGCCCATGGCGCGGCGCAGGAGGTCGGCTTCGCCGAGCGAGTAGCCGGAGAGGACCTGGGCGATCTGCATCACCTGTTCCTGATAGACGATGACTCCCTGCGTTTCCTTCAGCAGGTGGTCGATCATCGGATGGATCGATTCGATCTCCTCCTCGCCGTGCTTGCGGGCATTGTAGACCGGGATGTTCTCCATCGGGCCGGGGCGGTAGAGAGCCACCAGCGCGATGATGTCCTCGATACAGTCGGGCCGCATGCCGATCAGCGCCTTGCGCATGCCCGCGCTTTCCACCTGGAACACGCCGACCGTCTCGCCGCGCGAGAGCATTTCGTAGGTGAGCTGGTCGTCGAGCGGCAGGCTTTCGAGATGGACCTCGATATTGCGCTTGCGGATGAAATCGACCGCCGTCTTCAGCACCGTCAGGGTCTTGAGGCCGAGGAAGTCGAACTTCACGAGGCCGGCCTGCTCCACCCATTTCATGTTGAACTGGGTGACCGGCATATCCGAGCGCGGGTCTCGGTACATCGGCACCAGCTTCGACAGCGGCCGGTCGCCGATCACGATGCCGGCGGCGTGGGTCGAGGCGTGGCGGTAGAGGCCCTCGATCTTCTGGGCGATGTCGAGCAGGCGCGCGACGACGGGTTCCTTCTCCGCCTCCTCCTGCAGCTTCGGCTCCTCCTCGATCGCCTTGTAGAGCGGGGTCGGGTTGGCCGGATTGTTCGGCACGAGCTTGCAGATCTTGTCGACCTGGCCATAGGGCATTTCAAGCACGCGGCCGACGTCACGCAGCGCCGCACGGGCCTGGAGCGAACCGAAGGTGATGATCTGCGCCACCTGCTCGCGGCCGTATTTCTGCTGCACGTAGCGGATCACCTCTTCGCGGCGGTCCTGGCAGAAGTCGATGTCGAAGTCGGGCATCGAGACGCGCTCCGGATTGAGGAAGCGCTCGAAGAGCAGCGAGAAGCGCAAGGGATCGACGTCGGTGATGGTCAGCGCATAGGCGACGAGCGAGCCCGCGCCGGAGCCTCGGCCGGGCCCGACGGGGATATTGTGCTGCTTGGCCCATTTGATGAAGTCGGCAACGATGAGGAAGTAGCCGGGGAACTTCATGCGCTCGATGACGCCGAGCTCGAAATCCAGCCGCTCGCGATAATCCTCTTCGCTGTAGCCGGGCGTCAGGCCGAGCAGCGCCATGCGGCTCTCCAGGCCTTCCACGGCCTGCCGGCGCAGCTCCGCCGCCTCGGCGCGCTCGGCCTCCTCGGGATCGTCCGTCGCGCCGGTGAAGCGCGGCAGGATGGGTCCGCGCGTCTTCAGCACGAAAGAGCAGCGCCGGGCGATCTCCACCGTGTTCTCCAGCGCCTCCGGCAGATCGGCGAAGAGCGCCGCCATGTCCTTGCGGCTCTTGAGGTAATGGTCCGGCGACAGGCGGAAGCGATTGTCGTCCGACACCATGGCGTTGTGCGCCACCGCCATCAGCGCGTCATGGGCATCGTAATCCTCGGGCGCCGGGAAGAAGGGCTCGTTGGTCGCGACCAGCGGCACGTCCCGCGCATAGGCAAGCTCGACCATGCGCCGCTCGTGCTGCCTGTCGTAGCGCCCGTGGCGCTGCAGCTCGATATAGAGCCGGTCGCCGAAGACTCGCTTCAATGCGTCGAGACGAGCTTCCGCCACGGCCGGCTGACCGGCAAGGTAAGCCATGTCGACCGGGCCGCCCCGCGCGCCGGTCAGGGCGATCAGCCCCTCCGTCCCTTCTTCCAGCCAGCGATAGGCGATGTGGATCGCCTGGTTGCCCTCACCGCCGAGATAGGCACGGCTGACGAGCTCGACGAGGCGCGCATAGCCGGCATCGCTCGCCGCCAGCAACACGATGGACGGCAGCTTCTGGAGATGCGCCTGCGGGCCGCGCCGCTCCCCCTCGCCTTCGTCCTCCATGTCGATGGAGAGCTGGCAGCCGATCAGCGGCTGGATGCCCTCGCCGACCGCCTTCTGCGAGAATTCGAGTGCGGCGAAGAGATTGTTCGTGTCGGTGATGGCGATCGCCGGCTGCTGGTCGGAGGTCGCCTTGCCGATGATCTTCTTGATCGGCAGGGCGCCTTCCAGCAGCGAGAAGGCCGAATGCACGCGCAGATGCACGAATTGCGGCGTCCCCGCGATCTTGCCGTCATCCGTCCTGGGTGCCTCGTCCGCCATCGCAATCGTCCTTTCAATCAGACGGAAAGCTTAAGCGGATTCGACCCCGCCTCGTCCAGACGGTTCTTGGCTTTGCACCCGGTTTCCGCGCCGGGCGCCTATGGCGAACAGGGTACCGCCGTCAGATACCGAAGAGAATGACAGAGAAGCTGGCAACGAACATCGCCATGGAGGTGAATGCAGCAAGATCACGAAGAAAATCGGTCATTTCGGCTTCCTTTCCCTTTATGTTTTTAATTTGTTCCATTTTTGTTCACTCGTCAACCGGTTTTCCACAGGCCCTGTGAAAAAACCTTCCCGTCGGGCGCCTCGCTACTTCCTGTTGATTTCCCCCAGCGGACTGACGCAAAGCGGCTGCATGCCTTGGCGGCGTGCTCTATGGTCGCCTTCACCAACGGAGGAAACATGATGAAGCCCTGGATTGCCGCCCTTCTTCTCTCGGCCACGCTGCCCGCCACCGCTGCGGCCGCGGACTTTCCGGCCGGCCGGATCATCGCCATGGCGAGCGGCGACTGGGACAAGGACGGCACGCCGGATCTCGCCGTGGTGGCGACGCCCGGCGATGACAGCGGCGACGACAACGGGCTCTATGTCTGGCTCGCCAAGAAGACGGAGGGCCGCCTGACGCCGGTCCTGTCGCTTCCCAATTCCGTCTGGGGCAACCTGACCCTCTACGGCCAGGAGCCGGAGCTGACGGCGCTCGCCAACGGCTCCTTCACGCTGACGACGAAGAACGACGCGGTCGGCCGCGACCGCTGGCGCCAGTCACTTACCATCGCCTATCGCAATTTCGACTTCATCGTCGCCGGCTACACCTTCTCCTCCTACGACACGATCGCGGAGGAAGGCGCGGAGAACAGCACGCGCGAATGCGACCTCAACGTCCTGACGGGCAAGGGCAAGAGCAATGGCCAGCCGGTGGCCGGCAAGGCGCAGTTCGTGCTTCTGAAGGACTGGAAGGACGAGATCGGCCGCTCGATCTGCGGACTGGACTGACAGCCGTCAGGTCAGCTCGCGCACGAGCCCGTCCTCGATCGTCACGCGGCGGTCCATGAGGCCGGCCAGTTCGTGATTGTGGGTGGCGATCAGCGCGGCGAGGCCCGACTGGCGGGCCAGCGCTTCCAGCGCCTCGAAGACATAGCCGGCCGTTTCCGGGTCCAGGTTGCCGGTCGGCTCGTCGGCGAGAAGGACGAGCGGGGCATTGGCGACAGCCCTTGCGATCGCCACGCGCTGCTGCTCGCCGCCGGAAAGCTCGGACGGGCGATGGTCGGCGCGGTGGCCGATGCGCATATAATCGAGAAGCTGGGCGGCGCGCTCGCGCGCCTCCGCCTTGGAGAGGCCGCCGATCAGTTGCGGCATCATGATGTTTTCCAGCGCCGTGAATTCCGGCAGCAGATGATGGAACTGGTAGACGAAGCCGATCTCGCCGCGGCGGATCGCCGTGCGCTCGTCGTCGCCAAGCTCGGCGCAGGAATGGCCGTTGACGAGGACCTCGCCGGCGTCGGGCTTTTCGAGAAGGCCGGCGATGTGCAGCAGGGTCGACTTGCCGGTGCCCGACGGCGCGACGAGCGCGACCGTCTCGCCGCTCCGCAGCGTGAAGTCCGCCCCCTTGAGGATGGTCAGCACGGTCTCGCCCTGGCCGTAGTGCCGTTCGATGCCCTTGAGTTCCAAAGCCACGCGCGCATTCATGCGTTCTGCTCCTATTCGTACCGAAGGGCCTGGACCGGATCGAGCTTGGAGGCGCGCCAGGCGGGGAAGATTGTCGCCAGGAACGAGAGCGCCAGCGCCATGACGACGACCGAAACGGTCTCGCCGGCATTCATGTCGGCCGGAAGCTGGCTGAGGAAGTAGAGTTCCGGATTGAACAGCGTCGTGCCCGAGATCCACGAGAAGAACTGGCGGATGGATTCGACATTGAGGCAGACGATGACGCCGAGCAGGACGCCGGCGAAGGTGCCGACCGTTCCGATGGCCGCCCCCGTCATGAAGAAGATGCGCATGATGGCGCCGGATGTCGCGCCCATGGTGCGCAGGATCGCGATGTCGCTGCCCTTGTCCTTCACCAGCATGATGAGGCCGGAGATGATGTTGAGCGCGGCGACGAGCACGATCAGCGTCAGGATCATGAACATGACGTTGCGCTCG